>OGLM01000045.1_pt1 | contig 139554 bp, 166 predicted proteins | sample 1572531 | NCBI WGS metagenome assembly OGLM01 (sample SAMEA2581909, study PRJEB24529) | metagenome | biome: Human gut stool | place: China | collected 2011
TTGTCAATAATTTGGTCAAAATCTCTCTGTTGCTGAGTCTGTTTTTTCATCGTACATCTCCAAATGCTGAATTTAACATATCTTCGATTTCCTTCATGGCGGCCGCATTCCGTGCTTGGCCTGCTTTAATTTCTTGACCTGTTAAAATCGTTTTTGTTAGATTTTTCTCGGTTTCTTTGAAACATTGGCCAAGTTGACGAGTGCGACATTGGCATCCGGCGCCACCCAACCAACAACAGCCTATATTTTTTCTAAGCTCATCAAACACTTCTTGTTTTGTGGGTTTTATAACTTGCATACAGACCTCCATAAACGAAATAATTTTCATTTATGATTAGATTATAGTAAAAAAAAAGAAACTTGTCAACTTATAATGACAAATTTCTTTTTAATTTTGGAAATAAAATTATTCTTTTATTTCCTTCAGAGCTAGAAACCAGCCGGTCTTTACCCAAGCATAGCTTACTTTCGAACTCTATCGTTGTCGATTTTCTTTACGCTGTGCGTTTCCACATATAGCACGTGATATAAGGTTGCAAATTGCTTATAGGTGTTGTGGGTGAATACCCCGCGTTATTGGTTTTGGCACTATGGTAAGATGTGCTTGCATATGACCTGGTAAGAATTGTCGAGCTCTCTGCCGGAGTGGAAGAATAATTCCAATCCTTAAACGTTGTGGTTCCCACTCCGCTAATCCACGTGGTTATGAGACGACGGCCACCATCGTATTTATTGACACCTATAGTGTGGTAGTGTTCTGGCAAATTGGCAAGGTCAAGAGTTATATTTTTCTGGCCACCTTCTTTTCCAGCCTCCTCAAAAATCTTGTCCGTGTCGTTTTCATCTACGCCGACGGGCACCCGTCCTTGTCCCCACCTTTCCCAAGTTCCTCCTAAGAAAGTCGAGGGATTGACATCCTTCTCAGTGGTCATATAGATCGAACCAACAGGATAAATTTTCAGCAAGCACGCTGATACGAAGGCATCTATAAACGATTTATACTTACCGTTATATGAAACGGTGTCTGCTTTAGTCGCTTGATCAGCGTTTGTAGCTTGCACAACTCGTCCACCCTCTAAATTATCGGCTGTGATTTTAGTAATCTTCCACCCCACAGTTTCTTTAGCATCAGCAACCAACACTTTTCCGTTGTCGCTTGCTCCATTGGGCGCAATATGTGAAGTTATGGGGATTGGTACCGCGTTTCCACCACCATCAGGTGTAACAGAATTCGCTTGGCCGGTGCCAACATATAAGGCTCCTCTCGTCGTCAGTTCCATTTTGCTTTCCATTTGATTACGCGCGATGTTGCCGACTAGGGTTTTGTCCAAAGTAATTTTCTCGCCTATAATAGCCATCTCTTATACCTCCGATAAATTATCGCTTTTATCTCCGACTTTGGTCGAAGAGTTCTTTTTACGTTTGTCGATTGCCGCACTTGCGAGCAGCTCGTCGATAACCGCCATTTCCTGCGCAATCTCGGCTTCGTTAATTTCCGAATATAAAACACTAAGTTTCAGGCAGGTTTCCTGCAGTTGTTTGATCTGTAGTTGCGCTTGCTCAAACTGTTCTTGCAAAACATCTTTTTGAGCCAACTGTTGTTGCAAGGTTTCTTTGCGCTTATTTAAATATAAAGTACAGTCCATAGATTCTCCTTTTATACATTAGTAAATTCTGCCAATTGTGGCTTAAGTTTGTTATATAAATACTCAAGAGTGAGTGGTTTACCGTCATATCTACCACAGTTGACAGTAATTCGGTCGAGAATAACTATCGGATCGGAAAGAAACTCGTCTTTGTATCCAAGTTCTATCAACTCTTGTTTCACACTGTCTGAAATAGAAATTATCGCCGGTTGTTGAGAAGCAACAATAACCGCAAAGTTTTCTACCGCATAGAGAACACGCTCAATTTCTGCGGTATGTTCGGCTTCTTCCTCGGTAAGGGATTCGTTTGCATCGTTCTCTGCAACCAGTGTTAAATATCGATTATTAACATTCGACATGAATATCGATAATTCCTCTTCTCTTGCTTTTTCGCGTTCTCGTTCTTCTTGGCTAGGGTATCGAGCCACTGTGACAAAGACGAAGCCGTTATAGACAAAACAATCGTCTTCTAATACTTTATAATATTGACTTGTAATATTTTCGCTGACTGCCATAGACTCACCTCAATAGTAAATATTCGCCAACCCTTCGCCACCAGCACTTCCTGGATTAGCACGACCTGCGCGGAACCCAGCACCAGCGCCACCACTTCCTTGAATACCTGGCGACGATGGTTTTTCTCTACTGTCACCATTTGCACCGTTAGCAAAGGCAGATGCTCCACCGCCTCCACCGTGATTGTTACCACCAGTTGTACCCCCTGATTTACCACCACGCACAAATGTGGTACCTTCTGGTTTATCATAAGTTAATGTAGTAGAAGCTGTTCCTCCACCTGCGTGTTCTTTAACAGCACCATAACCGCCATTCAGTCCATTACCACCACTATAAGTACCTGGTGTCCCTTGACCATCGTCAGTTTTTCTTCCTTTTCCACCACCATTAGCCTGTAAAATAATGCTACCATTAGCATTATATAAGTAAGAAGTTCCACCGTCGTGACCATCTTCTCTGTTTTCTCCACGGTGACCACCTTCGCCAACAACTATTTTTATATATGAATTTTCAGGAAGTGCTATACCCGTGAAAGTATAACCACCTCCTCCGCCACCGCCAGAGCACCAGACACCAGAACTGCCTGCTCCACCGCCGCCGCCGCCTTGAATTTCTACAAAAATATATTTGGGGTTATAATTCAGGCGTGTTCCTGTTGCGGAATTAGCACTTGTTGAAAGCCAGGTCTCCCCGTTTACACGGTTTACATAGTGAGTGCCTGGCGATAACGTTGCTAATGGAATCCCTATGGGTCTACAGCCTTTAAGGGCTACATCGATAGGCTGCCCATTTACTTTGTATTGAGTACAGGTATTTGAACCACCTAAATGTGTACCAGCGCTTGTGGGAAATGTTTTTCCAATGGCGGTTTTCAACGGTTGTCCGTTTCCCTTAAATTTGGCGGTAGAATCGGTAAATTTGCTATCTGTCACGCCATATTGCTCTGCAACCGAAGTCTCAAATGTTTCATATATTTCGTCGATATCGACATTGTTTATCTTATAATTGGTTGCCATTATTGTTTACCTCCGGTTGGGTTATTTCCCTAATTTTGCTTTGTATATTTTTGACATTTCGGCTTCGAGCTTGGTGAGAGCACACCGTTGAAATGGTTTATTGATATCACCGTACATATAATAACTATCCGCCGGACAAACACTACAAGCGCTCGAACATTCGCAATCCAAACACTCTTTTTTATAATTATTAAAATTGCGACACTGCATTTGTTCTAAAAACGCAGTATTGGATATACCCGTGTTGATATTGCCAATAGGAATCTTCTTCGCCCCTTGACTGTCCTCGCAAAATCTGAAGCAAATATAAATATCACCATTCCAATCAATTGTGAAGCCTGCTTTTGTAGCCAATCCACAAGTGCATATTTGCAAGTTTTTGGTGTATTCCACTTCCAGCGCGGAAAGCGTTAATGGAGTGTGGGTAACTTTAATCCACTCAATAGTTTTTAACAATTGTTGCCTATATTCTTTTAAAAACTTGTCATCTGGGATATAGTTGACATCAATACTATGTTTTAAATGCGTAAAACCTAGTGAGGCCAGATATTTGCAACTTTCAAAAAAGTATTGAATATTATCGGGCGCGAATGTCAGTTTTGTAGTCGTTTCACATCCAAAATCACTAAAATGCTGTTTAACGGCCTTTTCAACTTTATCAAACACCGAATTGCCGTTTTTATCTCGTCGGCACTTATCAAAACACTCGCGAGGTCCGTCGATAGTTATTGCAAAGAGTAATTTATCTTTATATTTGTGAATAAAATCTTGAACATCTGTGTTGAAATAAGTCGTGCCGTTGGTGTCAATAGTAATACGGCTACGAGACACAAGATCGTAAAACTTGTGCTCGAGGCACTGGCGGAAAAAGTAATCACATATATCGTTTACTATCGACATATATAGAGTTACTTCTCCGCCAATAAAGTTTAGCATCACATTATCAAAATCATCGCACACCAACGCATCAAAAGGTGTTGACTTACTAAGCTTTCGGTCGATCAAACAATCAATCACCTTTTTTGCGTCTTCGAGTTTAATAATTTGTTTTGTATCACAATGTTGTTGATAACAATAGGTACATCTCAAATTACAATTTGAAGTGATATGAAATATTATTGTTACCTGTTTATCTAATCGTTCACCCATACTAAAACTTCTCTTTTTATAATTAAGCCATCGTATTGTGGTTCGATGCGCACCATATTGGGATAATAAAATTGCAACAAATGAAACAACTCTTCAATTTTTTTATGATACGCCTCTAATGTGCTAGTATAAAATTGAAAAGCATCGTCGAGCGTTTTTTGAGTCACACCGAGTTGTTGTTTGGTTGCGTCTGTTAGTTTAAACAACCAATTGTAGTTGTCCACACTGTCACTCAGTTGTGTTGTTAGACGCAATAACTCGTTATAAATGTTATCGGTTAATAAATACGTAATTGACTGCATAGCACTCTCCTATATTACACCATACATATGCCAGATGTTTTAGATGTACCACTACATATGCCAATGTGCTTCAAATTTGTGTTACACCGAGTATTACAAATATTTTTAAGTGCCGATGTGTTACACGACGAACACGTTGCGGAGTGGCTTACATTAACGGTGATTTGTCCATCTCCAGTAACGGTATAGGATTGTCCACTAATGTTATAACGGTAGGAACCGCTAGAATAACTTTGTGCCTTAACATACAGCGTGTCACCATAATACCCAACTATTTGCTGACCGTCGGCGGCCGTCGACGCTACATTTATCACATACGAGCTTTCGCCGCCGGAGGAATCGTAAACCGCACTCGGCTCTTGTCCTTTTGCGTTGCTCGAGCGATAGATGATGACCTTAATATTAGCATTGGGAGTCCCGGTTACCTTGATGGTGATAGTATATGGTTTAACCCATTGACAGGTGTCGCCTTTGTAGCAATAATGGATGGGAGTAGGGGGATAGAGCTGATATTGATCGTCCTCTTTTGAGTAATAAAAATTAGTGCCGTCGGTCCAGACACGTTGACCCAAAAAATTGGTTAACCCGTTCCAGATTTGAGGCTCCCATGTAGATGTGCTTTTGTTAAGTCGGTATTGGTTTTGGTCGTTTGAACAAAAAATATTAGTACCATCAGTCCAAATATACCATCCGCGAAACGATGTCAATCCTGTCCATGTTTTTACACTCCACGTGGAAGTTGTTTTATCCAATTGATATTGGCTTGTGTCCGAAGAATAGTATATATTTGTTCCATCTGTCCAAATATACACTGCATCAAAATATGTTAACCCATTCCAAGTCTTTTCGCTCCAAGTGGAAGTAGACTTATTAAGTATATATTGTTCTATACCGTTTGAATAATAAATATCGGTACCATCAGTCCATATACGATCACCAGCAATACTTGTGAACCCATTCCAGGTTTTTGCGTTCCAAGTAGAAGTAGACTTATTAAGTATATATTGTGCTGCGGCGCGTGAATAATATGTGTCTATGCCATCAGTCCACACGTAATCGCCATATCCTACAAATGGTTGAGACCAAGATGTCTTCCACGTAATCGGCTTCGCCGTGCCAACAGTGGTATTATTATTCGCCTCAATACTTTTTATTAAAACATTGTTTGCTTTTAATGCCATAACTCACCTATGTGTTTAAATATAATGTGTCGCCCTCGACGTACATCTTAATATGTCCCAACGTCGTTTGAGTGGCGACGATGTTGCTGTGGGCCGTTATATCGCTTGTTGTAGCTACCTTTGTTCCTTTCCACAATAAATTACCAGAACCTCCACCAATTGCAAGACCAGAAGCATAGTTAGTACCAAGCAAGCTTCCTACAACAAATGTCCCATCTACTTGGTCGGAAGCATAACCGATGTAAGGATTTTTGTGATTAACTGTTCCCCATTTTAAGTTCGCCCCATCAGAATTAGCAGAGGCGTCCATTTTAATAGTCTTACTCTTGTTTATAGTTCCGCCGTCAAGTGACAAAGCATTGACATCACTTGCTTTTGTAGGAACTGTTATGTTTGCTGTCACGGACGAACTTTGGTTTGCACTGAAAGTCTGAACTTTCTCTCCGTTCTTTTGTATGGTAAGAGTTCCGTTGTGTACATCGTTAATACTTGCAACTTTTATATTATTTTGAATATACACATCAGCAGGGAACAAAGCATTTTGTGAATAATCGTACCGATACAAAGAACCATATTTTGCCATATTTGACGGTGTTTGCCAACCAACACCACCGAATGCTTTTAGGCGACGAATTTGCAACCCAGAATATGTAGAACTTCCGCCTGTACACCCAAAAGTAAACCTTAAATTTGCATACTGGTTATTTGTATTCCCGTGTGTTGTAATTCCTGAGGTGTTAATGATGTTCCAGCCTGACCAACCAGATACAGGGATATTTTCCGCAAATGTCACCCAAGTATTAGCCCCCGCGTCTACATTTGCTTTAGTGCGCCCTTCGATGGTGACATAACACCCTGTTGAACCATTTGTCGACACATCTATTGCAAATTTGTTTAATACGGAATAAACAGTATTTGTGGTTGTTAATGTAAGCCGTAGCTTATAATCGGCAGTCGCTTTATTTTCAGAAGTCGCTTTACCAATGGACAAACTGGTACCCACCGACGTTAAAGATAATTTTTGCACGTCAGTAGCACCATAATCTTGCCAAGTCCTACCATTGTCGCGTGAATATTCAACCTGCCATTTGGCTGCGGGTATAAAAGCAAACCTGTCAGCCCCAAGGTCGGAGATTAAGGCGGCGTCAAGAGGTCCATAATCAGCGGAAAAGTTTTTTCCACCCCATTGCAGAAAAGCCTCTTTCATCACGTCGGTAGCAACCATTGCGGTGCCGTTTTTTACATAAATCGGTTTGTCCGTTGCGCCTACGGTTGCGTTAGCTGTCGAAAGCTTAACGCGTTTATCCAATTCGCTTATGTCTGCCTTAGAAGATAAACCTTGATCAACATATTGCTTTGTCGTGATATCTAGACTCTCTGTGATGTCACTATAATTCTTCACGCGGTGTCACCTCCTTGGGCAATAAATGTGTAATTTTATTTAATATATATTTATTATACATAGTTCTGATTGATTTGTCAACTTAATATGACAGAAATGTGAATTACGCCGAATCCACAGGCGTACAAGTTTGGGCTAACTCCATCCCTACTATATATATTTTGTTTATACTATCGAAACACGCCAAGGGGGAGGTATCCCCCTTGATAATCCCTCTCTTAAAGAGGTTTATAGCAAAGGCGACCACAAAAGTCAGGATGCGAGAGCGACGCAGAAACGTTACCATGCCAGCACCACAAGCCAGCGACCCCACCATTGCTCCAACCCCCACCGCAGGCGAGAACGGTTCCACCTTTATAAGACGAGTCACAATAATAAGTGTTTCTGTCCCCTCCAACCGCAGTAACATATTGAACGAGCGAGCCTTCCGCGAGCGGAGCCACGGTCTTAACATATCCGCTGTCTGACGGACAAGTGCCGTAATATACATAAGGTACTGTGACTTTTGCCGCTTCATAAAAGGTTGGTTCTGTGCATATGTACACTGAGTTGTTACTGAACGATATGCCATCACACCATTTCCATACGTTGCCCCACGGATTTTCAATTCCCCTATATTTGCAGGCGTGTTGACCGTCAGTGTTGCTCTCTGGCGAACCCGATGGAGTGGCAACGCTGTCTGTAGTACCCGTGATTCCTTTGAATTGGTTTCCCACCACATAACCGTACATAATTGACTGACAGTTTGTGGTTTTCATTTCCACGAGCCACAACTCTTTGATAATCAAATCAATTAAAAAGTCGTACTGCTGATAGCCTGCACCGTTCGCCTTGCACCCATTACGGAACTGATCCATTGTGGTGTTCACAAGCGGCGTTTGTCCCGATTTCGAGCAAACTTTGAACGACGAGCCACCTCCCTCATACTTCCCAACCATTACATAGTCAATCTCTTTTTCTCCGACCTTGAACAACGTATCAAAGCCCTCGTATTTCGTTCCTGACAGTTGATGTTTGTAAGTTCCGTCCGAGTTTTTCGTGATTTTGCTGTAAAACTTTGGGATTTTAACAAAAACATTCCCAAATTTGTCTGTCACCTCTTCAATATCGCTCCAAGGATAGCAACTATCAAAATCGCTCGTGATTTCCGACGTGCCGACAGTGACGTTCAAGCCAACAGCGTCATCGGTGCGAACAAGTGCATCTGGGTTTTTCGAACCAACTAAATCGACACCGTAGATTTTGGCGAGGTCACCGACACTACTGTCACCGCCACCGCCGCTGCCACCGCCACCGCCGCTGCCACCGACGCTGCCACCGCTTAAAATTACAACTTTGAATCTTTCAGTAAGTTTTGGAGCGGTTGCGAACACTAGCTTAACCTTATTGTTGGCTGTAAACACATCTACGCTCACTAATTCGTCTACAGTATCCGCCCCAACTTGTTGTCCAGTTAAAAACACCTGAACCAAGACGTCTTTACCGAAAGTGTGTGCAATATCAACAATTGTATCGGTGCCATTGCCTACAAATTCGGTCACTTGACTTGCCTGAGTGTTCGAAGCGGCGGTCACCCGACCCTTGGCATCAACTGTTACAGTGTTATGTGTTCCTGCCGTAACTCCAGTTTTTGATAGGGTTACATTGATATCTTTATTGGCGCTACCGTCAAATGTTGTCGAGCCTGTTGCATCCCCTATGAGAAAAATTGTTCGCGCTGTTGATAGCTTGTCTGCGGAATCCGCTTTGCCAACACTCGTCGTGCCTTTTTTGATGTTTGTGATCTCCGTTGTGTTAGCATTCGCTTTAGAAAGTGCCGACGAAGCATTAGAAGCCACCGTCGTGTCAGGAACCAGCGTTTTCTTCTCTTCATCCCATTTTACCAGTTGATCATCCTGAAGCCCCGTGCGGGTTGCAAGCGTTTGAAGATCGCTGTGATTGACATCAATATCTCCACCGGCGGTGAGTTGAACGTCGCCAACTTTAGCATTACCATCGCTGTCAATAACCAACGCGCCGTAATCTGTCCCGTTATATTTAGGAACAATAATACCCGCAGGGGAAGTTAGCGTTGTAGTGTTGTCTTTGGCAACCTCAATAAGTTTATCTTTGACCGTCAGCGTGTTACTATTGACTGTCGTGGTCGTACCATTAACAGTAAGGTCGCCCCCAATAGTTAAAGGACCCGTGATCGTGCCACCGGTTTTATCAAGTTTCTTATCATCCTGCGCGTCTACATATGTTTTGGTGGCATACCCTTTGTCTTTAAGAGCAACGGTCGCCGTCCCCCCAGAATTATTGTTGCCAACATTCTCATCGGCCACTTGTTTACTCAAGGGCTGATTATCGGCATACGACGGCCCCAATTTAGCAATAATGAACGCATTAGCTAAATTATTACCAATCTTATATAGGATGCCATAATCGCCCATCTTAAATTCATATTTTGAAGCGTTCACGACATTTCTAACACGAGTGTGTTCATCGGGTACAATGGTGACATCCAACGTATAATCCTCGTTAACACCAACTACTTTACAATAGATAGTCTGGTCAAGGGTGGATACCTTATCGTCAATCGTCCCCTTTAACACATCTAGAAAGTCATAACTTGTTCTGTTCATAAATTACCCCCTAGATTCGTGATGCAAATGGTAAATTGCGCACGTTTGATACTGTAATCGACATTGCCCCCGAATAGTCCAAACTACACGATACACCTTGTAACAAAAACCTCTCGTGGTCTAATCCAAAAAACTCATCTGTGATTTCGATCAAATTATTAACCGACAATAGAGGATTAAAACTGATGTTTGTACTTACTGACGACTTGAGAATCAATTGTTTTCTCAGCTCATATTTTGCCCTGTCGTCAGCCAAACTTTGCGATGTAATGTTACTATCGTTGACAACCGGTCCAGTTCTGTAACCAATTCGTTGATAACAAAGAGGTGAAGTAGGATCGTCATTTTCTGCAATTGCAGTATAAACTTTTCCATCTACTGTTGCCCCTATAACAACGACACGGTTGACAATGTTATTAACCTGTAATCCAAACGACAACCCTGAAAAATCTCCATTGCTGTCAGTTAATTCACAGATAACAGGTTTGTCTATATCCAGCGTGGTTTCCTGTGTCGGTAATATTGTTAAATTACCATTAGAGTTATAAAACATTTCTGCTGATAACTGGTTAGCCAATTCCAGCAAAATACTACCGAGAGTCTCACCCGCAGATTTGCTAATTTTAGCTTGAGTTTTCTTCCCTTTAAAACTTGAATGATAAATAATAGGGGCTGGATCCAAAGGGTATCCATTACCCTTTGAACCGAGCAAAATCCCTCTAATTGTATCTTCAATGTCTGTCCCTGTAGGAATCTCGTAACTGGTCTCAAGCGTACCAAGTTTCCCCTCGAAAATCGAAAACTTGTCACCAGTCTGTACGGCAACGGTTTGGGAGTCTGGATCTTCCGACGGCGTCAGTGACGAGGCCACATAAACACCGCTGCGTTTCCAGATAATGCTCCCGTCATCTTTTTCAATACCCAAATCGAGAGCGAATTTAGTTTCCGCCCATAGGGTGTGGACTGAGGGGGTATATTTTTTATCCGTATTATAGAGCGAAAACGACAACGAACGACGTTGACCATTTTGATATTGTTCACTATAAGACGAACCACTTAATAGAATATCTTCATCGGGAATTTGATAATCGACTGTTTCATCGGGATGAAGAAGAAAAATTCTATATCGGGGGCGCAAAATCGGAGAGTTGATTAAATCGTTAAGCTCTGGGATACTCACGTTGGAATCTAAGTAAGTATCCCCGCTCATAACACTTAATGATAATACATCTCCGCTCGCTAAACCAATAGTTTTTATAATTCGAGCCATTTTGCACCTCCTAAAGAATTGAAGAAAAATTTTAATTGCCGCCCGTAATAATCGTGTCATCCAGTGAGGCAATTTGTGTCCAACTGAAATTGATTTTGTCGGGCTGATAACCGATGTTGTCGGTTGGTTTGTTTGAACCGTTGGTGATTTGCACAATGAAGGCTTGTCCCTTGCGGTCTTTGATTAATTTTGGATTTTTCGACGCCACAATTTTACGCCATTCTTGCAGCATCATAACCTTTTGGTTGGTGGTCAAATGAGATTTCCAAGGAAGTCTTTCCAAATAGCCTTGTGCATACGGAATCTTCTCCTCCTCGGTTAAACATCCCAGATTGATAATTTCACTGCCCAGATAACAACTTACAGAACTGGAAATGTTATTCTGGCGACCGTGAGCAAACCTTGGGAACTGACCAAGCGTCTTTTGTTCTGTTTTAGAAATGTTCTGTGCTTGATCGCCTGATTCTACGTCATATTTGAACAACCAAACGTTAGTGGGGTTTGCTACATAAGCTTTTTTGATAGCTGGGCTGGCTGTGTCTATTTTGACGGGCGTGAGCTCTGTTAAGCTCCAGCAATCCCAATCTACTTTTATTGGTTGTTCCAGTTTCTGAATTGCAGTTGGATTGCCTTCTGCAGAGTAAGCGATGTATTGATATTCTCGTCCAGCGGTGACGTTGAAGTCGTACACCGTTGTTTGAGTAGTACCAATAGCCACCGGCGAATAGTACGTAATACCGTCGGCAACTTCTTTTTTGTAAATTGAATAAGAGTTGCCTGGTGTACCAGAAGCTATTTTGTATACCCCATAATCGGTTTCTGCATGGAAGGTTCCATCTGTGATTATCAAATAACCAATTTCGCCCTTGTCGTTAAACAAATTGGTATAACTTGTAGGCTTTTCCAAACTCTCTTGAATAGTTTTGCCATCCCACTGTTTTTGATAAAAATAAGACACTTTTTGTTTGGTATCATATCCAATGGTATAAACTTCTGTATCTGCATTGAATACGTCGTATGTTTCAGACTCTGCGGGGCGACCGGAGAACGAAATTTCACAATATCTATTTAGTCCTTCTTTCATGATTGCCCCTCCTGCTTTTGTGTTTGTGTGACTTTGAGCGTAATGTAGGTCGAACCATCTGGCTTTTTAAGATACCACGTTCCAGAATTACCGTCAGGGCCGTCCTCATATGAGAGAGTACAAGTTTCCAACCCTGTGTATAAATCATCAATGTTTTTCATATAACAATCAATATTGAGTGTTTTATTGGTTAGTTGTGGGTGACGTTTGACTTGTACCATATGAGTATCTGTTTCTTTATCCCAACCTTCTACCCAGTATTTTGTATCATCCCACTTTGCGGGTTCGTTAGTTTGTACCACGCGCGGCCCCGCCGGAGTGACAACCTGAACTCGTTTTAGGTCGGTCCAAACGTTGTATTGATTCGTTTTTGGCACTTGCAATTGATATTGTTTATCCCCTTCAGAGTAATATACATTACCATGAGCGGTCCAAACATTAAATCCATAGAACGATGTTAACTCCGTCCAGGGTTTAGGATTCCAAGTAGATGTTGCTTTGTCTAATTGATATTGGTGTTGACCAGCGGAAGAATAAACATTGGTTCCGTCTGTCCAGATACTTATAGCCTCGGGTTTGGTTCCACTCCATGTTTTTTGTTTCCAAGTAGACGTTGATAGATCGAGCTGATATTGAAAATTGCCATAGGAGTAATATATGTTCTCTCCATCTGTCCACACGTTCTTACCCTCAAAATCCGTCAACAATCCTCCCCAAGTTTTTTTATTCCACGTCGAGGTGGTCTTGTCTAATTGATAATTCACTTTCGTTTTAGTGGAGTAATATATATTTGTTCCGTCGGTCCAGATATTCTCGCCTTGTAAAGGTGTAAACCCTTTCCAGGTTTTGAGTATCCAAGTAGAAGTATTTGGAACAAGTTCATATTGTTCTTCAACGCTTGCTGAGTAATAAATCGTCGACCCGTCGCTCCAAATGTTATTTCCATCAAGGTCAAAATAATTTAACGGACCTTGCCATTTTTTGGGCGTCCAAACTGAAGTGTAGGGCTCTAATTGGTATTGTTGAGATGAACTCGAGTAATACACGCGAGCTCCATCGGTCCAAACGTAGCTTCCATTAAAATCCGTTAATCCCGTCCAGGTTTGTGGTTGCCAACCCAAGGTAGCAATGGGCTGCAAACAACATTCTCCAATTGTGCGTGGATTTTTTGTATTAATGTACTCGTTAATGTTGTCATATCTCATCTGCTCCCCGGTGAGGGTGTCAAAAGGATGAGGGTAATTGAGGTATTCGAGTTCTGTGTTCCCATATTTGGTTAAGTCACCCGTTTCGGAATCGGCCCACGATGCAGGTTGTAAGTAAAACGCTTCGGTAGTTGTTGTCGCTAATGGGAACATAGGCAGTCCAACACAATCGAGCATAGTGGAGTTGCTCTTAACCATACAATTAAGACGGTTACGCAGGGGGTTAAAGGAAGCAACTGGTTTATAGCAAAGGCGACCACAAAAGTCAGGATGCGAGAGCGACGCAGAAACGTTACCATGCCAGCACCACAAGCCAGCGACCCCACCATTGCTCCAACCCCCACCGCAGGCGAGAACGGTTCCACCTTTATAAGACGAGTCACAATAATAAGTGTTTCTGTCCCCTCCAACCGCAGTAACATATTGAACGAGCGAGCCTTCCGCGAGCGGAGCCACGGTCTTAACATATCCGCTGTCTGACGGACAAGTGCCGTAATATACATAAGGTACTGTGACTTTTGCCGCTTCATAAAAGGTTGGTTCTGTGCATATGTACACTGAGTTGTTACTGAACGATATGCCATCACACCATTTCCATACGTTGCCCCACGGATTTTCAATTCCCCTATATTTGCAGGCGTGTTGACCGTCAGTGTTGCTCTCTGGCGAACCCGATGGAGTGGCAACGCTGTCTGTAGTACCCGTGATTCCTTTGAATTGGTTTCCCACCACATAACCGTACATAATTGACTGACAGTTTGTGGTTTTCATTTCCACGAGCCACAACTCTTTGATAATCAAATCAATTAAAAAGTCGTACTGCTGATAGCCTGCACCGTTCGCCTTGCACCCATTACGGAACTGATCCATTGTGGTGTTCACAAGCGGCGTTTGTCCCGATTTCGAGCAAACTTTGAACGACGAGCCACCTCCCTCATACTTCCCAACCATTACATAGTCAATCTCTTTTTCTCCGACCTTGAACAACGTATCAAAGCCCTCGTATTTCGTTCCTGACAGTTGATGTTTGTAAGTTCCGTCCGAGTTTTTCGTGATTTTGCTGTAAAACTTTGGGATTTTAACAAAAACATTCCCAAATTTGTCTGTCACCTCTTCAATATCGCTCCAAGGATAGCAACTATCAAAATCGCTTGTGATTTCCGAGGTGCCAACTGTTATATTCAATCCCACTGCATCATCCACACGTATAAGCGCATTGGGATCTTGAGAACCAACAAGGTTTACGCCGTAAATTTTTTCTATATTTCCTTTCATGCCTTATCGCCCCCTTGTAATGTTAAAAAGTTCTCTGGTAACGCCAATGAAATGCGTAATTTATCTGTATTGCCAAAACGGTCACCGATATCAACCACATATGTGAAGATGTCGCCACAGAAGTTGGCATCTAACTCCACCTGTGTGTGGAATTCTATGTTGCCTTCCTTGTTAGCGACCATTTTGCTTGGAGTTTGTGTGATATCAGTAATCTGATTGGCTTTGTATTTAAAGAATCGCTTCAGTTGCGCTCCTTCTAAGGGGAGTGCCATTTTTGAAGCAGCCTTCCACGAGGGCGTTGTCACAGAATTCCCCGTGTTGCCTGTCCCCTTGTCAACCCCTTGTAAGCCAACATATGATGGTACCCCTTTATGTGTTACCACACCATCAGCATCACCAAGTTTGATCGCTGTATTATCTTTATCCTTTGATAAAGCGGGGTAACCATAATCTTGAATACCTAATTTCACCGAATGTGTCTTACAATCAAACTCCCTTGAAAACTGTGCTATCAAGTCGGTAGGATCGATAGTAACCTCAATCTTAATACCCATTAACAACACGTTGCCAAGTTCGTCTTCTACAATTAACACAATGTAATAGACATTAGGTATCGCCTGATGTTGCGCAACTGCTTTAGACGTAGGTCCATCTAATCCATAGAAGGTTGTTTTAATGGCGCCATCATATTGCTTGCCAGTGTCTTGAATGATATTACCATATGCGTCGACCAATAGCCAACGATATGAAGTCCAGGATTTGTTTTGTGCTTGTAAATATTGACCACCGACTTCGATATAACGGCGATCAACTTTTTGTGAACACAAAATCGGCACTGTTAAAATTTCTCCACCGGATTCTAATAGAAACTCATGTCCATGCTCGTTTGCAACCGCTAGATGTTCTAAAACCCAAGGTACGAGACGCGGCGAATCATAAGCATAAAACGGCGTTTCGTCACTTGATTTAAAGTTAGTACGAATTTCGTACTTCAATGGATTAGTAGAAGAATAAGCACTCGTCGAAGCAGGTGCGGTGACACCATAGGTTACTGCCCAAGTCGTCGTGTCAACAGTTTGTGCTTTAATAACTGTCCCATCGGAAACATAGAGTCTTGCCCCCGCTTGTAATCCAACAAACGGAGAGACGTAAACGGTGCCTATTTCATCTTTAACACTGTTTTTGTAAATTTCACCATAGAGTTTTCCAGTTGCGTCGGGTGCATCAGGATAAATTTCCAAAGGTTCTTCTTCATTGAAAGGAATTGGGAAGCCCAAAGATGCAACATCCTGTTCTCCTGTCGCTTCTGCCTTTGATACTATATTCTCGTTCGCGAAAGAGCCCTCTTTGACAAAGAACACTTTACCGATGTAAGAAGAAACCTTACGATAAGCATAAACCATGTCAAACACAAATTTGGGGATTTTTTCATTATTACTACCATTCACAAGGGAAAAACCAATAGTGAAATAACCAGTTAGCGGGTTCCCAGTTGTGCCAGTTGTGCCCGATTTGTTCCAAATAAGAACAGATTTGCCACTATAAACTCCCGAAGTTCCATCATCACTAATTTTACAAAGCGGGGTCGACCTGTCTGCGATACATTGCTCATTAAATTCCTTAATGTTTGCTAAAGCCTCTTTTTGCGTGCTACCAGTCACTTCATAAGAATAACTCCCTGTGGTATGAGAAGCTCCGTAATTTGTCAAAACAAAATTAATTGATTCATCAACCGAGTTTTGTGAAGTTATAGAATTAGGATCGTTAGAGTATTTGTAAACTGCAAAATGAGTCGCAGGCGGAATCGTTTTTTCTTCGTCGTTTACTATCACGGTTTTAGTATCATATAAATCACTATTGTCAAAACCACGAGAATCACCCGAAACAGGATAAATATGCCCTAGACTCTGGCTGTATGATTCTATATAAGTGCGCGTGCCAACTTGCCCCCACTTGTCACCGTCTTTCCGTAACAACTGTAACCATTGTTTAGCATAAATCTTATCACTTATTGGACCTTGAATCCTATCTTCGGTCGAGCCCAGAATTGTTCCACTGGTCAACAGTGTGTCAAATTCAGAGTCGGCCATTGCATCGTAGTTAATGGTACGTGCAACAAGGTTTTGAGGACCTGGGTCCCCCGAACCGGCCATTGGCGGTTCTAGAGTAGCTCCTTTAGAACCAGAGTATAAGGTTATTTGCCATTTATATGTCTTACCTTGATTAGATAGGGATAAAGCGTTTCCATCGCAATCTACCCATACGCCGTCTATAGATTCAACCAACTTTCCATCTTTATATTGGAAAATACTTCCCGCGTATGTATATCCACTTTTAACGTAGATAATATCAATTTCTGTCAGCGCAGGGGCAGCCGTAGCGCCTGATGCGGTTACGGTGTAGATTGAGTCTTTTGCTAAAAACGTATCTCCAACAAATATAAGGGAACCATCAATCTCAACCGGTTTTAAGATCTTACTTTTTGTGTTGGGGTCTATCTCAATTTCCTCACAGAGTTGGTCATTATCGCCTATTTTATATGTCTTACCGGTGTTCCATATTTCTTCTCGGTAATAATCCACATACCGTGTCGCCTTAAAATAAATAGCGTTATACGATGCGGTAATTTTTGGTTCAAAATGTTGAATAAATGGAATACGCAATTCGCTGCCATTTAGACCATCTATATTTGTTACACTTGATAATTCGCTAACGGGGCTAATCTTATTTTTATTATCCTTGTGTGGAAATACCAGTGTATTGTTTTCGTCGTAAACCTCAATCTTGTAACCCGTGATTGCAATATTCGACGTGTCAATTTGGCAAGTAAAATATTTTTCACCATCCGGGATGGTTAAATCCACGGGTTCAAGATAAGGGTAACAATAAGTAGGTTTATAAACTGCCATTTGTTCCTCCTTCAATTACCGAGGAATCCTCGGCTGTTTTACCTTTTTTACTTTGAAATTTTTTGCACTCGGTTGGGCAAAATGAGATGCAATTCTTAATGCGGTCGCTTTCAGTTGCGGCACACAAATAAAAATTCCCGTCGGGAATTAAAAATTTACATTTTTTATTAAAACGGTTTGTGTCTGGCATATCATTGCCTCCCGAATAAAAGTATTGTTTTATTTGTCGTCTGGGGGCTAATTAACTTAGCCACCCAGACATTTTGTTGATTAGTAGCTCTTGAATTAAACAGGTTTATAGCAAAGGCGACCACCAAGGCTGTAGCTTGAGTACGACGCAGATTTGCCACCATTCCAAGACCACAAGCCAGCGTTCGTGCTGATGTAACCGCAATAGAGAACGGTTCCGCCTTGATACGACTTGTCGCTATAATAAGTGCTTTCGTCGCCACCGATGTTTGTTACGTATTGGATAAGTGAGTTTTCCTTAAGCGGGGCAACAGTCTTTACCCAACCGCTGGTAACCGCTCTTTCACCATATAGTACATAAGTATCCGTAGTCTTGCCCGCAGAATAGGCGTTTGGTTCTGTACATACATACACCGATGAGCCGCTGAATGATATACCGTCGCACCACTTAGAGATATTACCCCACGGGTTTTCTATACCACGGTATTTACAAGCGTGTTCGCCGTCGGTATTGCTTTCTGGTGAACCGGACGGAGTGGCAACGCTGTCAGTTGTGCCCGTGTTACTCGTTGATAAGGAGCCATTGACATATCCATACATAATCGACTGACAGTTTGTAGTCGCCATTTCGACAAGCCACAATTCTTTCAAGATAAGGTCAATCAAAAAGTCGTACTGCTGATAGCCTGCGCCGTGCGCCTTACACCCGTTACGGAAGTCGTCCATTGTAATATCTACAAGCGGCGTTTGTCCCGATTTCGACCATACTTTTGACGACGAGCCACTTCCTTCGTACTTGCCGACCAAGACGTAGTCTATTTCTTTATCCCCAACTTTAAACAATGTGTCATAACCTTCATGTTTTATGCCAGAAAGTTGGTGCTTATAGGTGCCGTCCGCGTTTTTTGTAATTTTGCTATAGAATTTCGGTATCTTGATAAACACGTTCCCAAATTCGTCGGTGATCTCTTTGATATTATTCCAAGGATAACAGTTGTCGAAATCGCTCGTGATTTCTGAAGTGCCGACCGTTACATTCAAACCAACAGCATCGTCCGTTCGTACAAGGGCGTTTGGATCCTCAGAACCAACAAAGTCTACACCATATATGTTTTCAAGTCGTCCTTGATCAAGGTCTTTGTTAAATACGGTTTTAATACCGCGTAATCTTATGTCGCCGGTTGATGAATCGCGCGTTATAGAAACTTGAAGCATGGGTTTCCATTGTGTGGCTGTTTTCGCGGTGTTTTTAAAAATGTGATTTGCCCCCATTTTGACCGCCGTGGTCATATCTTCCCAAGTGGGTTGTTCATCGTTGCCGTTGTTACATACTAACACTTCTAAATCTGCGCCAAATGGTTTGGCATAGTCTAGTTCTACGTTGATTGCGGTCGGTTGTGTCGTTGTAGATGGACTCACAGTGTATTTTAGTTGCAAAGTCGAGTTTTTAATAAAATGCTTTGTTTGTGTAACTGTTTTGTCATCTTTTGTGGCGGTAATCTGAATGAAGTTGTCTCCATTTGACACAGTAGCCCACAGCTCATTAGTTAAAGCGAAAGTTTGTTCTTCGTCGCTGGTGGCAGTATAGCTGCGCACTTGTGTTTGATTTAGTTTTTCAACCACGGTAACGCCGGTTGCGTTAAGTATATTATACTTATAAACAAATGGAAAAACAAATGTGCCCAACGGTTCTTCATTGCCAGAAATTTCCATAGGCGGATCTTCAATTTGATAAGTTCCGTCGCTATCGGGTTGGTCAGAGACGAAAGTGTCGGAAGCCAAATTACACATTGGGCGAATACCACTTTCATAAGTAGAAAATGCCGCATTCTGATATAATGCACCCGAAGTGGTTACGTATCTAACGAAAGAACCGTGGCTAGCTTGTGGCGTTCTCAACCGGTATGCTCCATTTTTCCCCGCCTCAAGTAAATATCGAATCGATTCGCCTAATTGTTCTGCCCGCTTGTTGTTGTCTTCCGCACAGTATCTAGACATAATAGCTATTCTTATATCATCGGTGTTTGCTTGGAAATACTGCAACAATGAGCCTTCCATAATTGAGTTTTCGGCCTGATTAAAGAGTTCTGCTTTTGACGGTAAAAAAACTTTCCTTACAAGAGTATCATAACCGCCCCCGTCTTCTGTTGTGCTTCGCGCAACTGTTATCGTAGTATCTTTAAGTGCTGAAACAAACCGTGCGTTAAACCCCCTCAGAAATCCAGCATCTGCAGCATAAAAATTTTGAGTTGCAACACTCCAGCTGTCTGGAGCCTGATCTTTGGAGTGTTGTGGCGAATACCAATTGCCGGCAGAAGCTGATGAATTTAACCATTGGTCTATGTTTGATACAGAATAGCGGTTGTTTCCTTCTTTATTCCTCTGTTGTGCAAAAGTGTCATTCTGTGGCTCTTTTGCATCAAACGGACGGAATAAAATAATGCTGTCCGTAATAAGCGTCGTTGAGTTTTCGGGATATCCCTCGTGATTTTGGTCACACTTGAGAAATATGATATCCCCTATTACCGAATGAGGTACTTTTATTTTCGCCCCGATGGGCAGACTTCCTAATGTTGCCATTCTTTATTCCTCCCATCTAATTTTTTATACACAATATACATACTTGCCCTCCGCGTCGTATTGTCCCAACTCTAATACACAATCGGTTAAATCTTCAAATGTTTTATATCGTTTGGTTCCGTGCAATGTTTCAGTCACTAGCTGCGTAATATAACCACTGTCATTCTCCAATTCGCTAACCTTGGTTGGCATAGTTGGCATATAACTATTAACAATTGTGAATTGACCACTTCGATTAGTGCGCAAAGCTTTGTACGAATAATCAATCGACTCGGTAGGCTTAGTCAAGGCTTTAATCTTAAGTGTGTCACTGCTTAAACTCAACGCTGACAATGCTACTGGCGTATTCACGTTCAAGATGATATCAGTGTCGTAATAAATAGAATAATCCGAAATAGTATAAGTATAATACCCACTTTCTTCAACCCATTTGTCGACCTGTAGAGTACCGCTTGTCGGCGAAGAAGAATATTGAGCAAATGCTGTGTTACCGCTTGATGATATACCAATCGTAACCGTCCCGTCCTCCGCCTTATCAAGAGATATTGGAGAACTATAATCCAAATTCTGGGCCGTTAAGTACTTGGCATCGTTTTGGAATGCACTAATCTTTTGTGGCATATAAGAATTGAACAGTCGCAACAACCCTTCTTCTTCCGTGTCAAGGATCTCCATACTAAACGGAATGTCTGCCACCTTAGCACGCTTGAACTGAACATACCCCTCTTGTCTGTCAATGATTTGAATATTTTCACTGTCGTTCAAATATACTTTAATTGCAGATTCAAGTTTAATATTCTCGTTTAAATATGTGTAGGTTACGGGCGCCATCCCAGCAGTAGTCAAAGAAAAAAGCTTTGAGAACACATATTTGGGATCACTCCCCGAACTTTGATCTCCGCCGAATACAATTATCGTCCCAGCCGGTGCAAGCTCAGGTATGTTTGAGGTAAATACATAAGCCATAAAAGCCATTGGGAAGGCCTGCGCCTCCTCTGCTGTAGCTGGTTCATAAATATACATATGAAGCATTGCGCCAGGGGCGACTTCTTCGGCGCCCATATACGGCATCAGCAAAGTTTTGCGTATATCAGGGTTATCTGTTTTTGTGCACAAAACATCTATGGTAATAGAGGTTCCTGTTAAATCCGAAGGGAACGTATATCCGTAAAAATTAACTGCCGACATTCCTGCAAGCTCCGAAGAGGGTGTTAACGTGCTACATTTTAACCAATCAATACCACTGGCCACATCCGCACTAAGCACAAGCACAATATCCCCAGCTGTATACGTATCGTAATTTGATTTATATACATATAATGTAGCCAACGTAGTATTCCTTTCCTGGTAAAGATATTTAAAATACGTATCAGTTGTTTCACTAAACAGCACCGGAAGAGGAGTGTTGGTGTCTGGGTCGGTAGAGGAGATTACGTTCACAACCAAAGATTGTCCATCAAAAGCCCAATACCCAATATTTTTCAACTCGTCCGCCGTTGCGTGACCAATTAACAAGGTATTTTCTTTCGTCTTGTCGATGGTGTGTTGCACAGTGCTATCGAAGGTCATCAACACAATTTCTGCCGTAGGTAAGATTTCTCCCTCAACGTGAATTTCATCAGTTGTCCATTTGTCTATCGCCAGAGTGTCTTTAATCGCGGTGTAGTTTACCCCCTTGCCAGACATTCCGCCGCCAACAGAGTTCAGCAATTCAATATAGTGATACTGTGTAATTCCCAAATCAGCAAACGTGGACTCACTGTAAGCCAAATTCGCCGCGCCGGGATTAGCATTAGAAACCAGGTTGGTCGATTTGAGTCCAGTCAACTTACCATCTTTCACCGTGATGGTTGCAGACTTCAGTTCATATGTGGATGCACCATCTGTTCCCTGCTGGGTGCCACCAACAACATTAGCGTCAATAGCATCCAGAGCTTCGCTCATTGTGAAGATTGCGGTCAATGGGTAAGGTGTCGTGTCAAGTTTAACAACATAAGTTTTCCCGTTTTCTAAAGCCGTAGTGATAGGCACCGTTGTCCAATCCGTAGGCTCTGGTGTAATATTGCCCAAATCGATGAGACCACTAGGTTGTGGATTTTTAACTTTGCCGTTAATTTTAATTTGGGTGATGGTACCAATGTTATCAGTGAAATTCTGATCGTTATTAAGTTGGCTCACTTTTGTCGGTATTTGCCCTACAGTGGCATAATCCATATCATTCGCGAATTGGCTAATTTTAGTAGGAACCTGAGATTCGGTAATATAGTGGGCATCATTTTCTAATTGACTCACCTTTGTGGGGATGTCTGGCAAATAGTTATTAACAATGGTAAACTGCCCTTGATTATTTGTCTCCTTAACTTTGTAAGTGTATGGAATTGAAGCTGTGGGCTCTGTGTCACGAATAATAGTGATGTTATATTTTGAAATTCCGTGTGCTTGAATCTGTCCACTGTCTGACACTTCCATTAACACATCACTAGTCTCTGTAATCGAATTATCACGAATAGTGTACACAACCCCAGGAGCAATTTTTAAATATGCCCCCTCTTGGCCATAAAACACAGCAACAAATTTGCCATCACCATAGGCCACATCCCAATAATCCCTAGTTGTTTTACCTAACGAAGTCCAATTAATACCATCGCGAGAATACGCGGCGGCAGAGCCATCTCCTATGGTTGCCACAAACAAACCATTACCATAGACCACATGCCCCCAAAACCCGCTTGCTGGCAATTTTGTCATCGTCCAGTTGATCCCGTCGGAAGAATAGGCCGCATTATTACTGTCACGTTCAACAGCTACAAATACGCCATTGCCATAAGCAACGCTTCTCCAGCCGGCATATGGAAACATGGTGGTTTGTTCCCAAGTGATTCCATCGTTTGAGTAAGCTAAATTACCCCCTTCATAACTAACTACAATAAATTTATTATTACCATATGCGATGTCGAGCCAAGGAGAATTAGATGGCATCGTTGTCTCAACCCAAGTGATGCCGTCTAAAGAGTATGCCGCACGATCGCTTGGATTGGCAACCGCAACAAATTTATCCGCCCCATAAATCACGCTACACCAGTTGGCGCTCGCAGGCATCGTTGTTTGAGTCCAATTTACACCGTCGAGCGAATAAGCACTCACTGTTGAATGATTGTACGAAACAGCAACAAATTTCCCGTTACCATAAGCTATACTGCTCCAATAGGCCGAAACTGGCATGTTCATTTGTTTCCATGTTATACCATCTTCAGAATAAGCTCCGCGTGATGTTTGTTCGGCTATAGCGACAAATTTGCCATCGCCATAGGCCACATCGTTCCAGGGTTGCTCCCAAGGCATCGTTGTGTCTTGCCAGTCTCCATCAAACGGACTCCACCCGGTTGTTGGTAAGACACCACTTTGTATTACACCAGTTTTTTGAGGAAGAGCAACTGGCACCTGGTTTTGGGTGACATAATGCGCATCGTTTTCGAATTCGCTTACCTTTTGGGGCACATAGTGGTTTACCAAAGTAAACTGCCCGCTTGCGTTCGTCTGCTTGACCTTGTAGGTGTACGGGATAGGCTGTGTAGGCACTGTGTCGCGGATAACCGTTATCTTGCCTGCTTCCATTGAATAGGACTTTACTCCGCCTTCATCTGTGAGTTCCATAAGGATATCACTGTTGGCGGTTATGAAAGTGTCGGTAATTAAATAGGTTACTTTTGGGCCACTTGCCCCTTTGTTGGTCTGTGACGCCACGGCTACAAACTTGTCATTGCCGTAGGTTACACCACTCCAAAATTCCGTCGAAGGCAAAGTAAATTCAACCCAATTTATGCCGTCAGTAGAGTATGCACCTTTTTCGCTACTACTCGCCAGCGACACGAATCTACCATCGCCATATGTTATATTGAGCCAACTACGGCTTGCAGACAAAGACATTCGCCCCCAATTGATGCCATCAGTTGAGTATGCTCCGTATCTAGAATCTAGCCCCATCGCAACAAATTTACCACTGCCATAGGCTACACACCGCCACCGTTGGCGTGCGGGTAAAGTAACTTCAACCCAATTTATTCCGTCATTAGAACATGCCCCTTTATCACACGCGCTACTATTGTAATTTTCTGCGACCGCAACAAACTTTCCGTTGCCATAGGTTACACTGTACCAATATCGATTTGCGGGCAAAGTCGTTGTAGTCCAAGTGATGCCGTCAGGCGAGTATGCGCCCACGGAACTATTATGTGCTACTGTAACAAACGTGCCGTCGCCATAGGTTACGCTTCGCCAATCACGGCTTGCGGGCATTGTGAATTCTGTCCAGTTTATACCATCGGTAGAGTATGCACCTTTATCTGTTCCAAGTGCGACCGCAACAAACTTACCGTTACCGTATGTTACGCTGTACCAATCACGGTTTGCAGGCATACTCATTTCTGTCCAACTTATACCATCAGTTGAGTATGCACCTTTGTCACTATCACTTGCAACCGCGACAAATTTACCGTCGCCATAGGCCACATCATGCCACCTTCTATTTGCAGGTAGTGTGGTTTGTACCCACTCTTTGTCAAAGGTGCTCCACCCAGATGTGGGTAAGACACCACTTTGTATAGCTCCAGTTTTTTGAGGAAGAGCAATGGGCACTTGGCTTTCGGTAATGTAGTGAGCATCATTTTCTAATTCACTTACCTTGTTAGGCACACCAATATTAGTTCTCGCTTGCGCTTGTTGGTCACCTGTGAGGTTTTGTTGTTGGGAATACAACACCGCTCCGGTGGGAATTTGATTTTCAGCAGCGGCCCCTATATTTTTCCTTGCTTGTGCTTGTTCTTTTTCATTGAGAGCCTGCTCAGAATACAACACCGCATCAGTGACTTGTGATTGCCCATCGTTCTGCATCTGATTGAGCAGTTCTTGAACTTTTTGCCCCGTTTGGGTTAATTTATAACTCATGTTTCACTCCTTCGGGACTAAGCCCCCTAAAGTATTTTGGAAGAGACGTTTTTTCGAGAACGTCGCTAAAAACTCGTTATCAACCTTCAAATAAAATGAAGATTTTATTATTTCAACGCAGAATCCCCTAATAAATGGGGAATCTGCGTGAAATAAGTTAAAATACATTAAGAATGTCTTGTGAGATTACGTGCAGCTTGAAGTTGTCGCACAAAGTCATCCATATCAAACCCAGGTTGAGCAACCATATGAACATCCAGATGTTCAACATTAAACGATTCGTCGGTTCCGAACCCTGTTGTGTGACTGAACTTGCCATTGATGTCCACAAGTTGTTTAATCAGGTTAGGAGCAACCTCGCCCAGTTGCCATACGTTGCGCGTAAGGTCGGCGGGAACAACTCCAGACTTCGACGGAAGAGCCGTCAAAGTACCTTGAGGAGTAATGATGCCTTCAAGACCATATTGAGGATCGTCATTGACGAGAGAGAGGCCACCGGCGGTAGATAGAGTACCATCGGCGTGTGCCCCAAAGCCTTCTAATGCTAACCATTTTTTAGTGCGATCGAGATCGTAACCTTTGTTAAAACCGCCCTCTAGAGTAGGGAACGAAACGGGCGCGCTATCATCAACACCTTGGGTCTGCGCATAATCCTTTTCGTTTAAAGAGGCTTTGTACATGCCATTCCCAGAATTCCAAAAAAGTTGATCTTTGCCCTTAAGTTCAACAAAAAATAGCCCAGCATATTTAGGGTCGTCCAACCCTTTGTTTTCCGAAATGCCAAACGCTTGATCTACACGAGCCCATTTTCCACCGTTTAGTAAAACGTACGTGTCTTTGGATTTGGCTTTTTTCCACCCTGCATCGGTGGTTTGACTCGGTTGCCAAGTCGCATAAATATTTTTCCGCCCATCCCAGTCAAAATATGCTCCTCGAACAGGCGCCAATTTCACTTCTTCACGATTTAGCATTGCGTCGAGTTTGTCTACTGCAGTCCCTTTATCATCCGTTGTAAGCCCCAGTTCTTTTGCCAATTCTTCTTTTGAACCGCCAGCTTCCAAATACTTATCAGCACTTTTTTTAAAATCTGATAGTTTACTATTGTATTTGTTAACTTGCTCAACAGCGGCTACTGTATAATCTTGTCGCGATGCTGGTGCTTCAGTGATGCCTGCTTCAAAAGCTCCCTTGGCAGCACCCAAGGCTTCAATGCGTTTATCCGAGATATTTTTTAAATAATCCTCTGTCTTCTTGCCGTCGGAGCCTGTTTGAGTTGTATCAAGGTTTAGTCGTTGAATTTTGGTATAAGCCTCAGCAAAATAATGTAATGCCTGTGCCTGTCCTGTGTTACTAATACCTATTTCTTTTTGCCAACTTTCATAAACCTTTTTTAATCCCTCAAGCTCTTGGGTACTGGCAATGTCCCCAAGATATTCGCGCTGTGCCTGCAGTTCATCAATTTGAGTTTGTAATTCGTTAATTTTTTTCTCATTGTCCAAATCTTCCAACTCTTTTTGAGCATCTGCGATTGCGGCAGTATCTGCTTCGTAAACCCAACCAACGCCTTCTCTCCACACTTTCTTCTTTTCGTTTTGAGCGTTCTCAAGTTTAATTTTAGCCTCAATAAGTTTATTTTCATATTCCCGTTGACTGTTGATTTGCTCTAGTGCAGATTTTTGTTCTTCTAGTGCGTTAATTTGTTTTTCATAAGATTTATCCAAATACTTATTGACACTTTCAAGTTTCTTAGAATTATCTAGCTGTTCGGCTAAAGCTGTAGCTATAGCCTCATGGTTCTTCATACCTTGTGTAATATTGTTTTTTACGGCATTTAAAACAGCCTCGTTCTCGTCATCGGCGTTGAGCAGGAGCTCGATGCGCTGAAGCATTTGTTCGGGAGTACTAAGTTCGCCAAAATACCTTTTGTCCGTAAACAAGCCTTTGTAATCACCATTTTGGTAACTCTTGAGAAAATCACGTACGTAAATCTCGGCATTTTTTTCGTTTTTTGCCCAATCGTTTAAAGAGTTTCTTATATGCAACTCTTTCACACCCGCCGTTATTTGGTTGATGTGGTCAACAATCTTGCTGGGATCTGAAATGAAATCAACATATTCGGGATAATTAGAAATAATTTTTTCCTGAGCATCTAAGTCCAAATACCCCGTTTCGTAATAACTGTCTAGAATGCTGTACAACCCGTTGAGCATTTCGCGTAACTGAGAAGAGGATTTAACCAAATCAGATAATTTAAGCGCCCCCAGTTGCTTCGACATCTCTTCAAGACGCGTCGTTGAAACCCCCAAAGCCGACGCAAAAGATTCTATCACATTGGCGTTTTTGTCCTTATCCTGTAAAGCCTCAGAAAGCGTCAAAACAGAACCTTGCAGTAACTCCTGCATCCTGTCGGATTTACGCAATTGATCGGTAATATACTTCGCAGCCTCTTCTGTCACATTTCCTTTCGAGTCATAAAGAGCAAACGACTTGGGCGTAAGTTCCAATTTTTCAAATTGTGCGGCAACTTGTTTGATTGCGTCATCAAGATTTGTTTGAGACAACTGACGAAGCGACATTTGCTCCAGACCAGATGTAATAAACGCTTGTTTAATATACTCTTTGTCTAATGCCCGCCAATAAACTCTCTTCTCATCATATGACATATCCGACACTGCCTTGGACTCTTGCGTTGTTTGTACTTTGGCCATACTTTGGGCTAAGTCAAACACCTCTTGTGCCTTTTGACGAGTTTTCTCATCAGCAGCGGTTAATAGCTCACGAATATCTTCTATAGTTTGAAAATCCTCACCCAATCCAAGTTGGGTAGCAGCTTGTTTAAGATAATCGTCGAAACTTAAACCACTTGTAGCCATCTGCTCGTCAATAGAGTCAACTCGCTCTTTAATAGCTAAAATGGCCTCTGAAGTTAAATACTCTTTCTCGGTATAATCATGCACTTCATCAAATGTATTGTTTAATGAATTTAAAGCGTCCAATTGTTTCTGAGCTGCTTCTGCACGTTGTTTACGTTCGTTTTCTTCTTTGTCAACCAATTTAGCAAAAACCGGTCCCAATATTGAACCCAAAGTGGAACCTATAACCGCTCCCATTGGACCAAATAATGCACCAACACCTGTCAAAGCACCAGCTGTAACTCCAGCAGTCGCCTTCGCCCCTGCGGAACCCTCTTGGTTAAACCCCGTGGTTAATGCAGAGGTGACACCGGCGCCAACCGCACCTGCTACGTTCCCTGTAATTTGCTGGCCTAAAAGTGCTTTGGCTTGTTGTCGATCTTCTTTTGCTATTTGTTTATATTTTTGTTTAATATTGCTCGCGTCAACAGTGGTTATGCGACCGCTTTGTAAATCTTTACGAATTTTTGCCCTATTAAGGCGTCTAAACCTAGAACCTTTGGCGTATTCATCTACACTAGGCCACTCGCCGGCCTCGGTATACACCAGACGCCTTGGATCTACCACAGGCGTCTTCGATGGTGCTTGAGAAGAGGTTGTGGACTGAACCGGTGAGCCATTTATGGCACCCGTAAAACCACGTACTGCTGTAGACGCATCATTCAACACATTAGTAAACGACGAAAGCGCAGTCTTGGGTGATGTTTTCCCCAATAACCTGTCAACATACGTTTGATTAGTGCCCTCTTTCTTTTTATAAAACTCCTGTTGCCACTCTTGTCTTCTTAATGCTTCTTGTTGTGTTTTTTGTGCAAAAAATCCGAGAGAGGCTGCGGAAGTTGTTTTACGTTGGTTTAAACTATATTTGATTTGTTCTGTTAGTTTAAACGAATTTCGCGCCCATAGCATAGAAGCAAGCGCGTTAAACCCAGGAACAACCGTTTTAATCAAAATATTAGCCAACTTGGTAAAGGCAATAAGTAATCCGCTGTCTTGTATTGATTTTGCCAAACTTTGTAGTGACGTCTGTAAATCGGCCTTTGCTGCCATTAACGTCTGTTGGTAAGCAGCATATTTTGTGTCGGCGGTGCCCTTTGATAAAGATGACACATCTTCCAACTCGTCAGCCCTATCTTTGTTTTCCATTAAAACCAAGAAAGATTCACGTTGACGAACACCAGCCATAGCAGTAGCAATCGCGTTTTTAGTAACAGAATCGTATTTTTGCCACTTTTCACTCAGTTCATCAATTACGTCTCCGAAATCTCTAAACTCTTGTGCATTTTCGCGAATGCGTATTCCTACTTTGCCTAAAACTTTTTCAATATCGTTAACATTTTCTAAATCAGCATCGGAACTTTCTATACCCGTCATATTTGTGAAAGTCCCTGCTTTAACATTACCATAACGCGCTAAAACCGTGCGCAAAGCCATACCCATAGAGGAAGGGTCTCGTTGGGTAACTTCAATCATGGTTGACAAGTAACCAATTGTTTTATCAATGGATAACCCCGCTAACTGAGCAGTTGTTGCAACGTTTTGCATTGCTGCAGCAATACCACCAGCGCTAACAGCCGCTTCCATATCAACAGCGGTTAACTTGTCAACAATATTAACTGCGTCGGCAGCCTCTAATTTGAAGCCCTTGATCATAGACGTCAAATAAGTTGTAGCTTGGCCAGCCTCAATCATGCCTAATTTGCTCAAATATGTTGAAGCTTTGATCAGCTCGTTAGCCTGTCCTGCTTCATAACCTTGTCTAAGCCACTCGTTTGCCGAAGCAGCAATTTGAGTTGTAGTAGTGTGTAATTGTTGAGCAAGTTTGCCATAATCATTAATTAATGCTGAAACTTCTTGACGACTGTCACCACTAACAACTTGCAAGTTGAACATTGCAACATCAAGCTCATTTACCTGTTGCACAAGCTGACGCAAACCTTGTGTTATACGATTCAGAATACGATATACACCATTGTAATCGAACATTCTCGTAATGGTATTTTTAACACCACTTCCAATAACATCTAACCAATTCCCGGCGCCCTTGGCCATTCCAGCAACCTTAAGCCTGTTTAATTCTCTCTTGGTTTGAAGTTGAGCATCGGCTTCGGCGGTTTCTGCCTGTGTCAATTTATTGTTTTCAACAAGCAGATTACGTTTTTCAACTAACTCTTTGAGTTCAGCCTTTAGTATATCAATTTGTCCTCTATCGGCTTGAATTCCTCTTTCGAGTTTACTCGGTGTGGTTCTAGATTGTTTGTCCAAAACCAACATGTCCTTTTCCGTCTTAGCAATCTGATCGTTATAGCGTTTGTACTGGTTCAATACGGCTTCTCGTTGCTTTTGGGCAAGTAAGCGCTGTTTCTCATCATCTTTTAGAATTTTTTCATACCCAAAGTGTAAATCTCCCGTTTCGAGAAGTTGTTGAACTTGATTGCGAGTCGTGCGTGTCACCGACCCCTTCATACCTTTGGTAAGTTTTAATTCTTGAACCTGTCGTTTGCGAATTTCTTCCAGAGCCTTAATTTCTTCGAGAAGATTGTTGTAATATTGTGTGAGTTTCTTAAACACGGTTGATTCTTCGCCTTGCTCTGTTTGAACTTTATTTAATTGTTCCTCAAGAGCTTTTTGTTCAGCTATTTTTTTCTCATAATCAACCGTATTTTTACTATACCCATCTACCCCAAAAATTTCACCGGTGAGCTTATAATATTTTTTTTGGAAATCAGGCGACATGGTTTGTGTCAGTGGCGACGACGCTGTGGCAGCATTATTTATAATCTTTTGTTGTTCTGCCGTTAAAGAACGCCCCTCCACCAGAGCTTGCGCAATGTCTCTGGGAACATTTGCGACATCATACACTTTGGTTTTCCCTTGATAATTTTGGACAATTTGAGCACTAACATCCAACGATTCGTGTAATTGGCGTAATGTATCAGCCGACAAGAGTGTCTGCTTGCTCATTTTTTCCAAAGCAGCGTCTTCTCCAATTTCTCGCACCAATTTATCCAAATCTTGTTTAATACGGCGGTACATCTCGACATAAATCAAGACCTGTTCTATACTATTAGCATCAACTTTAGCCTTGTTTTTAAAGTCAACAACATTAAACACTTGATATTCTTGACCACTTTCAGCCATACGCTTACTTGTGTAAATGGCGTCAGTCTTACCTTTTACCACATCAGAATTCTCATTTAATCGCACCCGTTCTTCCGCCGCACGATACGCGTCTGGTCCAGCTAATCGGTCGTATGCGTTATAACCCCTTTGTGCATATTCATTTGCAACAAGTAAATATTTGTCGACATCCTTTTTATCAAACAGCATTGATAAAGCTTGTGTAAAATCCTTTGTTGCTTGTTTAAAAATTTCAGGATCCTGTTTAATCTCACCTTCAGAAAATGCGTGAGCTAGTGTTCCTATAAACGTACTAACTACACCTTCTCTATCTTGTTTAAATTGTTCTATATCCGCGTAGCCAAACTGTTTTGCCTTTTCTTTGACATTTAGTTTTGTCCAATCGATATTTGAACCCTTAAACCCTAACATTCTTCCCTGTAAATAACCCCAAGCCGATTCATCGATCGAAGAAGGATTTAAACTCGAGACAATACCCGTTGGTGTCATATAGGTCTGCCCATAACGTCCGTTAAGACCGCCTCGGCCTTGTTTAGCAAGCAAGTCTCGAATTTCTTCTAATATACTAACAATTTTAGGGTCGAATCCTGTCTTATCAACTTTTGTCTCTGCTACCGTTAATTTGTTAATAGCTTTGATAAGTTCTCCAGCTGCCGTACCAAGCCCTGTAGGACCTGTTTCTTCACGGAATCGCCCGTGTGCTTGTTTAGCCTGCGCTAAAAAATCATCATCTAAATTGCCGCCAAATGCCTTTAATGTGTCTACACTAAAGCCAAATTGGTTAAAAGCGCCTTGATTCAGTTGGTCCAGTAACTGACTTTGAAAGTCACCTTGTTGACCTCTGAAACTTTCCCAATTCCGGCCCGGTTTAACAATTTGAGCAATTGCTTCCAAGTCACCTGGGGAAATACCAGACTCTTCCAAAGCTTTGTACGCTGAAACGTTTTTGCTCATCGCCAAAGTGCCCAATATTCGTTGGGAACGCCAGGCCTCTAATTTGTTGTCTTTATAGATTCCTTGTTCCGCACCGGCTTGAATCACATCGTTCACATTTGCTTTATTTTTGTAAACTTCATCAATAACTTTGTTAATCGCGATATTAAAAGACTTGTCAAGTTGCTCAGCGAACGTTTGTTCATCAACTTTATCCAAATCGGAACCAAGCGTGGTTTGCATATCTTGGATTGCAACGTCCCAAAGTTTCTTAGAAGAAATCGCATTTTGCTCAGCTTGTTCTAGTGCTTCAAAAACAAACGACCCCTTAATAAAGTCGATAGTTGAATTCAAATCTCCGCCTACAACAGCACCCGTACCCAACTTTTGTAACTCTAAAACATTTCGAGCACCTTTTGCAACGTTGGACCAGTTACCCGTTTTGTCTTTCGCCTGGTTTTGATAGGAACGCACTATTGCCATTTGCTTATCGTTTAACACTTGATTTTTCGCCAAATCAAGAATTACCGATGAGTCGGCGTCGGATGAGGTAATAGCCGGAATATTCTTTCCTATAACTCTATATAAAAATTCATTATAACGTTTGACTCTTTCCAAGGTTTCGTCTAACCAGCCAAACTGTTCGGAAGTAGCGCCTATTAGCTGGGCAGCCTGTCGAAGTTGAACTAAAGCGGTGTATAATTTATCACCGTCAAAATCCCCCATGATCAATTTGTTGAGACCACGGTTACTTTCGATTACGTTTGTTCCTAGGCCCTCTTTACCAAAGACCAACCCTCCGTATTGTAAGTTAATGGCTTGGCTATAAGGCTGCCTCCCCAATACAGCTTCAACACCGCGACTTAAAATAGGATTCGTGCCGCCATAAAAATTCTCATGTTCTGAGGTTCCCGTGGTAAAAATATTGGTCGCAAAATCGACCATTTCGGCAAAATTCTTAAAGTTTTGATTGGCGAGAGCTGATTCGATAGCTTTGTCTTGCCCCTGTTCTGCAAAAAGTTGCAAATATTGCGCTAAGTTTTTTACAAAAGCATCATTATCATCACCCTTATAGGCATTCAACCCAAGCGCGACACTTGCTCTAATATGTTCTTTATCGACATAAGTACCGCTATCCTTCATGCGTTCTTGCAAGGCGTCAACTTCATTCGTAGTATCTGTCGCTACAATATTGGTATTTTCGCCATAAAACGTAGAGTACGCTAAACGTTTCTTATATTTCTTATCATATCTCTCTTGAGCCGCTTTCCTTGCCTCTTCTTGGTGGCGAGCCATTTTTGCTAAGAATTGTTCATTAACAGCCCCGCCAGTGTTTTCAAAGTTGTAAGCCTCTGCCTTTAAGACAGCGGTTAGCAAGTCTTTCTTTTCGGACGCTGTTTTCCCCGTTCGAACCGCGTCAAGTAAACTTTCTAAACTTTCGTTATAATCTCCAATTTCATCAGTGTATTTGCCCAAATCGAAATATCGCGCTTCTCCCATATCCGCGCCCAAATCAACCAAAATTTTTGCTTGAGTTTGGTCTATAGATTGCAACTGCTCATCAAGTTTACCCCAAATGGTTTCACCTCTTTGTTCGGGATCACTTTGTCCGTTGTCTAATTTCTCAGTGCGACGAAGTGCGTTTATGTCAATAAAGTGTGCTTGATTGCCATATATGTCTTTTGAGCCAACAACGATTGTGTTAACACCCGCATTTCGATTGATATAATCAGGGTTTAACCCCGCTCGCGAACCTATTAGTTGAGCTTGACGCTCAATATGTTCATTATAGTCTCGTATAAGTTTCTTTTTTTCTTCGATATCGTTTGCGGTTGCTCCAAAAGCAACAAGTTGAACAGTGCGTAAAAAATCACTATTTTCGGGGGTTATTTCCACACCGGCTGCACGAGCCGAACGTTCAAGATCTTCTACTTCCCAGTTTGTTGGCAAGCTGGCCGCACCTCTTGGTTCATATTCACCATAACGTGCGCCAACAACATCAGTAAAGCTAGACGCAAGGGCCTTAGTTTGTAATTTCCCATCAACAATTTCATATCCATTTTTTCCGCCCGTCAACTCATCTAACAGATATAAGGTTTCACCCGTAAATTTGGTACGAGCCGATACGTTTGAGCCCACGTACTTGTCCAAAGCATCGCTAAAGCTCAATTTTTTCAACAAAACGTCAACTAAGGCTTGTCCAATGTTGGTCGACAGGTTTGTGGTACCAAGTTTGTTCACACTGGCTTCAATCTGACTCTTATCTAGTTCATTTATCGCGTTGTCTATAGCCCTAGTTACAAGCGGTCCGATATTTCTTGAACTGGTTTCTTCTCTTGCTGACACCACAGTCGCGCGCGAGTCTTTTTCGGGCATTAATTCAACTCCTGTTATTGTGGAAATAGCCTTAATAACTTCTGGAACTACTTCACGATAAACGACACGTAAGTTACCGTAGGCACTATTGGCTTTTGTACCCGTATGCGCCCTAACCACCTCTTTCCCGGTTAAGGTTACATCTCCTGTCTCAGGATCAATATAAAAATCAACATTATCATCCGTGGCCTCTCGGCCTTCGGCCGCCAAAAGTTTTTGATAGGCTTTTCGTCTGTTTTCGGCACTTTTCTTCTTCTTGCCTTTTAACCCGTATTTGAACAAATCGGCTTTAGAAATCTTAACCGATACGCCCTCTCGAATTGTGTCCAAATTTTGAATTTGATCTTTCGACACCAGGGCCATACCATCAACCAAACCCTCGATTAAGTCACGATTTTTATCAAGGAGTTGCGCCGCCTCGCGTTTTTTGTCGTCTGCGCTATTAAGCAAATCGTCAACTTGATCAAACAAACGGTTGACGTCAACTTCTATGTTTTGTACACGTTCGGGTTTACCTTGTTTAGCGTAAGGCTGGATATCACGACCTTGTATTTTACGAGTTACGAGGGCCATTTTGTCCTTCATTTCTTTGGCGCCCCACAGTCGATAGTGGCCAGAATCTTCCTCACCCATTGAGCCAACCAAAGGTAACCAAGAAAAGTTTTTATTAAATTCTCGTATAACTGCGTCTGAGAGACCGTTTTTCATTTGTTGGTCTCGTAAACTCTTTTGTACGCCAATATCCCGCTCCCCAAATCCAGCAAAGCTAACAAACATTTGAGAAAACAACTTAACGAGTTCCGATTCGGTCATGGTAGAACCTTGATCTTTCTCAAATTTTGCTAAACGTTTCGCCTCATTCTCAAAACGAGTTCTGCTTTCAACTAACGCCTTATCTGCGCCAACACCATACAGGTTGTCTTGTCGATCAAACTTTGAGGTTGATTTGTGAACAGTTTCGTTTTTAATGTCCCCAATACGTTTACGCGCACTTGCGATTGTTTTGGGAGCATGTTGAGACATCTCAACAAATTTTTGAGCCTCGGCATCCGACACTTTCACTCTCTTGGCTTGATCAATTACATAATCGTCATTTCGCTTATCTAAGCCCCCAACCGCAAAAGAAGCAATGGCGGCATTTTGACGATTTACCCTTCCCTTTCTATCGAAAGCATTGACACTATTTTTGTCATAAACAATAACTTTAATCTCTTGAGAACCGTTATCTTGGGCGAAGCTTACTCCATATCCCGCTTTTTGCATATTAGCAGCATATTCCGCGGCTTGCTTGGCACGATTTTTCCCCTCTTGAGTCAATTTTTTGGGATCAAAATATTGAAGAATAATACTTTCCGCTTCTTTCTGCGTCGAGAAAGCGTTTTGTTGTATTTTTTCTGCGACCTTTGTTACTCTACGAGCACTACCAGTAACATCCTTGTTGGTTATCGTTGGATTGTAATCGGGATTTTTTTGTTGTTTGGCCTTTTTTGCCATATCTAGCAATGTGGCAATTTCTCTATTCACCGCTGGCGAGCCACTCGTGGATGAAAAGTCCGCTAAAGTGGTGTTAGCAAGTGCTTTCTTGGCTTTTTTAAATTGTTCACTAAGGTCAGTAGAATCTTTTAAAACCGATTTGTACTCTTTGTTAATTTGTTCAAAGATTGCTCTATAACCAGCAGAGTACTTGTTTAAGTTGTCCACACCTAAACCCTGATTTATCTTCGCCATAGCCAAGCGGCCAATTTCCTCATCGTTTAAGCTACCGATAATTTTATCAACCAACGGCAACACTAACGTTCGAGTAGCTTCGTGGACTACAGCGGGAGGCAATTTGGCCATCTGTGTTGACAAACTCGAAAAAGTGTCTTTAAGAGTTTTCCTTACTTCACCAGGAAATTGTTCAAAATTATCTCGAATCCAAGCAAGCGCCTTTTGTTGGGCTTGTGTGATTTTTTGTTGTTGAACTGCAGCCTCTAACTGTTTATCAGTTGTTGTTTTTAAAGTGTCTGTTAAATATGCGGCTGTCGTCCCTAAATTCTCTGCGGTAAGTTGCGAATCTTCGAGCATCGCAATAATTGCACTATCAGCCGAACCAACGCTTGTTAAAATGGGAGTATAGTCCATTCCTTCCATAATAGCCTCCTCTCTTTATGAATGAGCGCGGGGCAATGTGGTTCCAATCCGCCCTTAATCCCGCTTCTCTTCTGTTATAATTTCTTCTTTACTTTGCAAAACTCCATACCTATCCAAAGCATCGGCTACCGCCAATGTCACCGGATCGTTAATGTGAGCAATTTTAATCAAGTTTTCAACCACTTCGGGTTGCAATCCTCCCACAGTGTTTTTTAACTCTTTTGTAACTGTTTGTAATTGCTGCGGGTCAAACGTCGCGATAGAATTAATCAATTCTAATCCCGTTCTAAAGTTCACCGCACGATCGGCCATTGTGCACAGTCGGTCGTAGTCTTTCTTACAAAAATTTAAAATTTTATCTACAAAACCACACTCATATAATATGTCTACAATCGCCGAGCTTAACGCTGCCATTTGTAAATCATTTTCGATGGTTGTATAACCCAATAGACCATATAAAATTAAACAAATTTCAAAATTGGTCATATAATCTATATAAGTCTCGTCTGCTTGTTTATCAAAAGTATACCATACAATTTGTGCAACCAAGTTTTCTTTTTGGGCCATTGGTAAATAATCTTTTACCAAAATTTGAGGGAAGATTTTGTCAAAGTCTTCCGCTTGCTCGGCGGTCGCTTCCCCCTTTTGCAACGCTTCGCGATACCGAAGCCATTTTAATACTATATTTGATAATAAAACCTTGTTTTCCATATTCACTCCTCTTCGTCTCCAACAAAAAATTGAGCCCAACGCTCTTCTGTCGGAATATCTGAATATCTCTTGACCATTTCAAGAGAATCCCAAGATTGGATTTCAGCAATAGCCGAATCCGAAATACCTTCTTTTTGCATATTAGTTGTCCACAAATGTCTCATACAGTGGAAATAAAAAGGCACATTCATCAACGCACCAATCTTCTCAGCGTACGTATTCATTTGCGACACCGTTGCTTGAACAAATTTGCCATCACTGGTAGTCACAAATAGCCATGGCGATTCTATTCCGCGCTCCTCGCGCTGTTTCATCCAAGCATCAAAATAGGGTTGAAATTTATTTTTTAATACATATTTAGGAATCTGCTTTCCGTTTGAGCCGCGTCCTTTTGTCTTAATGACACCCGTTTTGTACATTTTACCATTAAGAATTAAATGTGCGTCATCAAAAAACTCAACCTTCATCCTGGTCAATTCGGCCTTTCTCATTCCCGACGCAAAACTTAATGCGAGTGCACAGGCTATTTGACACTGACCTTGTGCCAAGAGTTTGTCTAAACACTCTTCGACTTGTTCGTCGGTCAACACCGTTTTTTCGCGTACTGGTTCTTTGTGCACCGGTTCAAGGCTTTTGATTAAATTCCTAAAGTTTGGATATAAATCTTCGTCCAAAACCTCAATACAGTTCGACAGACTGCTGATGGCGGACTTTAAAGAAGCCACCCTATTAGAACTCAAACCGAGCCCGCGCAAATAACCAATGTATCTCACAAAATCTCGCTTTTTGAGATCGATGAAAAACTTGTCTTCATTCTCGGTATAATTCCAACAGAAGAAAACCTTCAACTGAGCCTCATACTGCTTGATGGTTTGCGCACTGCGGTCATTCGCTTTGCAATAATCTATAAACTCTTTAACTAATTGTCTGTTTGGCTTACTGACTGAAGGCCAAGCTTGAGTGAGATTTGCGTTGTAAACTGTTGTTCGTCCCATTTGAGTCCCTCCAATCTTTCTATTTCATTATCGACATCTTTGATGGCATGATTTGCTGTCAAAGTTTTGCGATGTTTTTTTTCAAGTTTAATTTGGTCGTCTATATCTTTATTCCATTTGGCACCTCGAAGACAGAACCAAAGTGCGATGGCGTCTGATTCGTCGCGCGTAATCGATTCGGGATCGATGTCGTAATATTTACATACCGCCGCACGGATGTCGTCTTTTTGCGGTTTCTCAATCCCTAGAAGTTTCTTGAAATATGTCTTCACAGAAATCGAATGAATACCGTTGGAATAAGTATAGAGTTTTCTTAAATAAGTGTTGATATTGAAAACTGCGTGTGCCGCCGCAAGGGCCTGTAATGTTTGAGCCGTTGAGTGTGGTCCGCAGTTAATAGGCAGTTGTTCTTTAATAATAATTAAATCTTCTGCCTGAAGATTGTACCTATCCAAGAAGTCATTGACCATCTCGTCGAACATTTGATACATTTCACCGGTAGGCTGATCTGTCGTTCGAGATACGGATATCTGTTGCACCTCTATGAGGGCATTTGTTGATACATCTAAAAGAGCAAAGCCGCTCTCGTATTGCGCCAAATCGCATACGAGAGCGTACTTATAATCACTTAACCGTTTGAGGAATTTTGCTTCCATTCGTTTCTCCTTGTTTTCCTTGTGTATTACCTTGTGTACTATGTTACCTTAGAAGTTGATAATTAACGTGTCTCCCGAAAGTTCGAAGGTGGGTATATCGCTTGCCTTGGCACCGCCAGCTTCGGTCAAAATCTCGCTCGGTGTCCTGTAATATATCCAGCCTGAGCTGTCAAATACACAAACCATTCCAGTTCCCCTACCATAATTTGACTTAACACTTGATTGCAACCAACTGCCTCTTACATATCCGCTTGCGTCTACCGAATATCCGCCAGAAGTTTGCCCTGTTATTGTTTGCCCTCCTGTGAACGTGTTATTTCCAGCAAGGTTTGCCTTTCCACTTATATCTTGATGACTTGTGAGAAATGTTGAACCTTTTGTTAAGGTTAATTTTCTGTTTGTAGCGTTGTAAGACGCCGCAGTAACAGCATTACCTGTTCCAGTCACTTCTACACTCGTGGCACCAGTATCTGTTGGAATCGTTGGCCTATTAGATAAATCATTATAATTGCCAGTTTTTGCAACTTTGTGTAGATTTATTGTTCCTGACCCTGAAATAGCTTCACTTGCACTTACTTCTTGTGCTGTATCGTTATTTGTTTTTAGTGTTTTAATAGTTTGATGAGTAGTTAAAACAGTTCCAAGGTCGACAACGCAGTCGCCATCGGGTTGTTTGGTAGAATTATTAATCCTGATAGCGCTAACAAGCCCTAAGTTCTTCGTAGCGACGGCATATATTCTACCACTTGTATCGTCACGTTTTATGCCTAACAAACCCCCCAAGTTTCCGCTTAACCAGGATGCGTTTATTTCCACATATCCCTGTGTTTTTAAGCTGACAGTGCCATAACCAGAATTTATTGTCTGTTTAGCGGTAAAGGTGTTTTCAGTATCAAGTTTTGCAAGATTGTCAGAGGATGTTAAAACAGTTCCCAAATCAACAACACCGCTAGTACCCTTGCTTGCACCGTTCATCTTAATTTCAGTAATAGTACCAGTTTTATTCAAACCAGGGAACGCGGATTCTGTGACACCCACATCGCTTGGTTCTAGTTTAATGTCTGTACTTAGAGCTTTATTATTAACTTTTCTTGTGTTGGGTACAGCGTTGTCTGCTTTTGTGCCTTGTGCTGCGGTAGCAAAGAACCCTACGTCTTTTTGAGCAGCAGTGCCTAGTCCATTGACCGTGCTTTCGAGACTAGTAATTCTATTGTCATAATCTATTAGGGCAAACGGGAGATTGTTGATCGTTCTCGAACCGTCGCCAATTTTAAAACGCACTGCTTGTGTCTGGACTCCGCTGGTGTTATATTCCGCATCATATATCACAATTTCTCCCTTTTTGGGAATAAAAGTCGTTGCGTTTGCCCAGTTGGCAGCAGTGTCGTGCTTTTGTTGTATTCTAGAAGTTATTTTTTTTTCAGCAGCCATTCGGGCCTCCTTATCGTTTTCAAATTAAGCCGAAAATAAAAGCTTTAAGATCGTTTTCACTTAAAGCTCGACGGGGTTGCCACACCCCCGTCTATTATTTAAGTTTATGTGTATTTATTGATGTTAATCATTATTTCGGTATATCTCCATCTGTACAATGGATCGTATAATTACCTGTGTTGGAGTTCCACGAAGTGCTCTTTGTTATTGCATTCCATTGTGCTTTTGTACCCTTAAATATAATGTTTGTAAGACCAGTGCAGTTACGGCAGACTATTCCGCCAATGCGCGTCACGCTGTTTGGAATCGTTATGTGTGTCAAACTAGTACAATCACAGAAGGCGGCAACGTCGATGCTCGTCACACCGTCAGGAATCGTTATATTGGTCAAACTTGTACAACCATCGAAGGCATACCTTCTGATGCGCGTAACGCCGTTTCCAATTGTCACGCTCGTAAGCCCAGCACAATCCTGGAAAACCTGCTTGCCAAGACTCGTCACACTATCAGGGATCGTGATACTCGTAAGCCCCGTGCAACGAAGAAAGGCCCAATAGTCTATACTCTTCACACCGTTGCCTATTGTCACACTTGTAAGCCCTGTGCAATCAGAGAAGGCCTGAACGCCGATGCTCGTCACGCTGTCGGGGATTGTGATGCTTGTTAAACCACTGCAATTACGGAAAGCCTCATCGTCGATGCTCGTCACGCTATTTCCGATTGTCACACTCGTAAGTCCGGTGCAACCATCGAAGGCACGCTCGCCGATGCTCGTCACGCTGTTTGGGATAGTTATGCTCGTCAAGCTGCTGCAACCATAGAAGGCCAAATCGGCAATGCCCAATGTTCCTTCGTTTAATACAATCGAGGTGTTGCTTGGCATAGTTCCTTTATACTTATAAGCGACTTTACCTGCGTACACAAGTCCATCAGGTTGATTGTTGTACCAAGTAGTGCCATAGAAGGCATCATCGCCGATACTCATCACGCTGTCGGGGATTGTTATGCTCGTAAGCCTGGTGCAACCGGAGAAGGCATCATCGCCGATGCTTGTCACACTGTTGCCTATTGTTACGCTCGTAAGATTAGAGCAAGCCCAAAAGGCAGAATCACCAATGTTCGTCACGCTGTCAGGGATTGTAACGCTCGTAAGACCTCTGTAATCACTAAGGGCATAATTACTAATACCTAATGTTCCTTCTTTTAAAACAATCGAGGTATCACTTGACATCTCGCCTTTGTACTTATAAGCGAATTTACCCACATATACAAGACCGTCAGGCTGATTGTTGTACCATGCTGTATTATCGAAGGCATTGCGGTCTATGCTCGTTACGCTATCAGGAATTGTAATGCTCGTAAGCCCCGTGCAACCCGCGAAGGCATTAGAGCTGATGCTCGTCACGCTGTCGGGAATCGTTATGCTTGTCAAACTAGTACAACCCGAGAAGGCATCATCGCCAATATTTGTGACGCTGTCAGGGATTGTTATGCTTGTGAGTTCGGTGCAATTTTTGAAAGCACAGGATGGAATGTTTCCCCCTCTTATAATTACGGACTTTATGCTTGATGGTATGTAGTAATAAAAATACCTGGAAGAACCACCATAATAATATTGATAAGTCGCTCCTGGTACCGAGGACTCACTGCTTGTCGTAGTATATCCAAATATATAGCCAAACACCTCATCGTATCCAAACCCCTCTGGGTCATAGGCGCCAACAAACGGAATCGTTATGCTTTCAAGCGATGCACAATCTCTAAAGGCAGCGCTGATATACGTCACACCATTAGGGATTATTATATTAGTAAGACCTGTGCAACCACGGAAGGCATCAGAGCCTATGCTTGTGACACTGTCGGGGATTGTGATGCTCGTAAGCCCGGTACAGCCATTGAAAGCATCATTACCAATACTAATTAAGGAATTGGGCAATTCAATTGATTGAAGTGTTGTGCTATCCTTAAATGCGTTTGATGTTATTTGAGTAACTGGTAAATTTTCAACTCTTTCAGGAATGGTTAAGTGCTCCCAGGTAAGACCGGTCCTTAATCCAGTAATCGTTACCGAAGTAGCATCTTTAGTGTACGCAAAAGGCAAAAGATTTACGCCACCACCCCATACACACACAGCTTCTTGTCCTTGTTCTTTGGCGTAAATTGCTTTAACTACTTTATCATTTCTTACAGCATTTGTGCTAATTTGACTATTCCCTTTATAAATATAAATAGGCATAACTCACCTCATTACTGAACATCAAAGGTTGTTGCTTTAACTATTGTATTAAAGGTAACGGAATCATTAGCAACAGTGAGTTTGTCTAATAAAGCAATCAGTTTATTTAATTGTGCAGTTGTTAGTAATCTTTGGCACATTTCATCAACAGCACTCTGTAAATTCGTCGCTGTGAGCCCTGAATTAGCATTATTATAAACTATATGGTCAGCGGTAGAAACAAAATTTACCGTTCCTGTTTCGCCTTCAATTAAATATAATTTATCATCTTGTAAAGTGCCAGCCAGATACGCTTCAGAAAATTCAGCCTCTGTCATAACAACGACATCAGCGAATGTGAGAGGTCCCGAACCGCCACCCAAGTTCCCTAAATCAACTTTACCTGTTGCGTCAGGGTTAAAATTTGTTCCATTGGCTTTCACCGATGTGACAGTACCAACCTTGTCTAAACCAGGCTTGCTCTCAAGAGCAGTGATTCTATTGTTATAATCTATAACAGCAAATGGGAGATTATTAACCGTTCTAGTGCCATCACCGATTTTAAATCTAACAGCCTGGGTTTCACTTCCACTTGCATTGTATTCTGCGTCATATATAATAATTTCCCCTTTTTGAGGAATAAAGTTTGTCGCTTTTGCCCAATTGGCAGCGACGTCATGTTTTTGTTGAATTCGTGAATTTATTTTTTTTTCAGTAGCCATTTGGGCCTCCTTTATCAATTTCAAATTAAGCCGAAACAGAGCTTTGAGATCGATTTCACTCAAAGCTCGACGGGGGTTGCTACACCCCCGTCGATTATTTAAGTTTTTGAATTTAGAAAAAATTAGTCGATATTTACCGTAGCTGAACCACAGTCAAACACGAACACTACCGAATCGTCAATTTCGACTTTCGGAGCAACAGTAGCGGTGCCAGTCACTTTCAAACCAACTCCGGCGCTAACATTAGTAACGGTACCAACTTTATCTAGACCAGGTTTGCCTTCAAGAGCAGTAATCTTATCTGCATAACCATCATAAGTGCCAACTTTTGCTGCAGTGATACCAGAGTTAACGGCGCCGAGTTGTGCAGTCGAAAGTTTATCTTGTTTGCCAGCAATAGTGGTTGCATAACCGTCATACGTGCTAACTTTTGCTTCGGTAATACCAGAGTTGACTGCATTAAGTTGTTCAGCGGTCAACTTATCTTGTTTACCCGAAATATCTTGGTGAGCGGTGATAACAGTACCAAGGTCAACAACACCAGAAGCTGGATTCTTTGTTGTGCCGTTCATCTTAACAGCAGTAACAGTACCAGTTTTGTTCAAGCCAGGAAATGCTGTTTCATTAACGCCAACATCAGCAGCACTCAAGTTAATGTCACTTGAAAGTGCTTTGTTGTTGATTTTTCTTGTTGTAGGAACATATCCAGAAAGGTCAATGTCTGTATTGCCGATACGCTCCCACTTATAAGTTGACCCAGACTGAACTGTGATGAATTCATCGTAACTATCAGGCTGTCCGTCGCTCGGATTGTGCGAATGAGCCTTAAGATAAATCTTGCCCATTGTTGCTTGTGCAGCAGTGGGTAGCTCAGTAACAACTTGATATTCAAATTGTTTAACAGCATTTATTGCGGTATCAACATACTGTTTGGTTGCAGGGTTCATTTCTGCCGTAGGCGCTTGAACCGTTACAGCACCTGTAAACGCGCCACCAGCCTTGGGCATTGCATTGTCAGCTTTCGTGCCTTGTGCCGCAGTTGCATAAGCAGAACTTTCGGTATAAGCCGCGCTCTTAAGACCTTTAACAGCAACATTGTCAGTAGCAGTGCCATTAACGGTAATCTTTACTGTACCGTTGTTAGTACCAGACTCAAGAGTAACTGTCTGGTGATTCTGAAGAGCAGTGTCAGCTTTACCTAAAGAGGTTTGAACAGCTTGTGCTAAATCTGTTTTAGGAATGCCGTCCTTAGGTTTTGAATATTTACCGTCTGCTGTAGATTGTGCAGCTTGTGCAGCAGCTGCGGCAGCAGCAGCGTCATCGACACCTTTCTGAGCTTTGGCAAGCAGCGTAGCCCAGCCTTTAACAACAGCAGCATCACCAACTGCGACACCGTCCTTTTTCAGAACAAGCGAGCCATCAGCAGCTCCGGTTTCAAGCATGTATTCAGCTTGTGCTGGAAGAGCCCCAATTTGTTGATCTGTGTAAGCTTTAGCGCTGGCTAATGCACTAGCCGCTGAACCAGCACTATCGGCACCAACTTCACCTGGGGTGTAGGATGGTTTGGTCGCCGCTTTGGCCCATCCATAAACATCGGCAGCAAGACCGCTCGCCCACGGAAGCTCTCTAAATTTGTGAACACCATCGCCCACCTTGAACAATACCGCAGGAGGCGTGGATTGTTCGGCAGTCTCACTATTCGCCAATGAACAAATTGCGACCTCACCCTTTTTCAGGATGAATTCGGAAGCGTTCCAATTGGTTAAAGTATCATATTTTAAAGCAATTCTTGTATTAAGTGTAGTAGTTGCCATTGTTTTTATTCCTCCAAATTATTAAGCGTTTGCGGTGCCGCCATTAAGAATGAGCTCATCTCCGTCCGTCTGGACAAGCTTGTTCACATTCAACGCACTAATTTTTGCGTCAGTCACTTGACCATCCCCAATCATCGCCGTCAACACGCCACCGGGAGCAATTGAGAACTCGCGTTGCTCATTGATGGCAAGACCACCGTTAACAAGGACGTTATACGTAAGGGGTTCAGGTACGGGAACCGTAACATAAGCTTTCCCTTCTGCGTCCAACACAACCGCGTGTTCGTTTCCGCCTTCCGTGTGTCCAAGTTTGATACCACCAAGAGCATCAGTTGTGGCTTGGGGGATCTCGGTCAGTGCGCCAAGATCAGCAGCAGTAATTTCAACAGCTTCAGAGCCGTTATAAGTTTTACCACCGGCCGTTAAAATGTTTTTAACCGAATCAGCAACACCCGCGTTCGCTACGGCTCCTTCAATCAATGCACCACTCAATTTGTGGTCAGCGTCGATAATAGATTGTTTTTTATTAATCTCGCCTTCGAGTTCAGCCTTTACTCCGCTAACCGCTGTGCCGATTTCACTCGTGACATCTGCTGATTTAGCATAACCATCAAGAGCTGCCCCAGTAATGTATGCAGAATTGTCGACTTCGTAACCGTCAGCAGTTTTCTTAACAAGACCAGTACCAGTTATAGCGTTTAACTTATCGAGATTTGCGTTAGCAGCCTGTTTGCCTGCTAATGCGTCCGCTAACCCTTCAACCTGAGCTTGAGTAATTGCAATATCTTGAAGTTCAACTGTAACCTTACCATTTTCTTGTTTAATAGTTTTGAGTGTTTTACCAGCCCCAATAGCTACTTGTGCAAGAGTCAGCTTACTGATTTCTGCTGTAAGTTCGTCATCAGTTACATAAGAAGACAAGTCAATATCTGTATTACCAATCTTTTCAAACTTATCGGTTACCCAGATATATTCATCATATATGTCGCCCGTTCCGTGTGCATGCGCTACAAGATATATAATACCCTTTTCGCCAGTCTGAGGAAGTGCATTAACAACGCTGAATTCAAATTCGGTTATACCGCTAATAGCATCATCAACGTATTTCTTCGTTGCGGGGTTCATATCTTCCGCCGGAGCTTGAATTGTTATAGCGCCAGTGAAAGCACCACCTGCTTTAGGCATTGCGGCGTCTGCAATAGCTTGCACAGCCTCAACTTCCGTAGTCTTAGCATAGGGACTTAAATCAATGTTTACTTTTTTGTCGACTATTTCAACATCAACGCCGTCGACCTTAACACCTTCAAGAACGTTAACTTGTGCGCCAGCGGCAATACCGTCAAGTTTTGCTTTGTCTTCTTTCGACAGGAAACCATCTTTTTCCGTTGTCGCAAGAATGAGTTTACCTTCGATTACCGCGCAACGTGCTTCAAGTGCACTAATTTTGCCTGCAAGTTCGTCTGCGCTAGAAGCCTGACCAAACTTCGTAAGGGTTTTACCTGCATTGATTTGATAAAGACCAACACCTTCGGTGGTATCCTTAACGATCAATAATTGACCAATATAATATGCACTATCTGCACTGCCTACTTCTGCGGCACCCGCAGCAGCAGTGACGGCGTCATTATAATTCTCAAAATAGCTATTAGCATCCAGTGGGAAAGCAGAAGTCCTATTAAAGCCAACAGCAAAATTTAATTTACCAAAATCCATTGACATAGTATATACCTCCCTCTATTATGCTACGGTGAAATGCCACTTATTCGCTTTGTCACAAGCTGCAGCATTATCTTTGTAATATACGTTATACGACTTAGCCTCATAGCCATTCGCGCCTTCTACATCCACAGTAACATGGGTAAATGCGCTGAACGCTTCTGCGTTCAATCCGTTAACGTCTTTGATTGAATTGATGGTTCTCGGTGCAGGAACAGCTATGATAACACGCATGTCACCAACAGCCTCTTGAGCATCGCCCGTATTACCTGCCGCAATTGCGCCGCCTTTCTTACCAGCCAAACCTCTAATAATCGCACTCGTGGGAATGCCTTCTTTAGAGTTGACACCACCCCAGAAGCTGTTTCTATAACCAGTAACAGCACCCGAAGTAGCATTCTTTGTGCCAGCCGCAATTTTACCAGCTACACCCTCAGTCACACCAAGATTGTTTTTAGGATCAGCACCAGCCGTGTGCGTAGCAACAACACTGACCTTGTAATTAGTGCTGTCACCAACTGTAAACTTAGCAAACGAACCCGTGGCTGTAGTAGCCGTGTGCGAAGCCGTATCACTGACCGCATAGGTTGCCGTAATGCCCGTATCAGGGCCATATTGATAACTACCTTTATTAAAACTTACCGTATATGCAGGAGTGAATTCGCTACCAACTTCTTTTGCTCCAGCTCCAGTCAAACTGATTGAAACCGACGGTTGTTTCACCGTAGGAGTGTTATTAGCCTTTGCGAGCGCTCCTTTTAAGAATTCTTCTACAGACTTACCACTTGCAGGCAACACAACCGAACCAGATGCGTCAGGAGCATAAATACCAAACGCTGTGGTTGCTGTGATATCATCTTTAAAATAGACATTACCTGCGTCGTAATTGCCATCCATGGCTTCCCAGTTGGTCTCGCCGCGTACATATGCGGTATACTGATATTTTCCACCAGCCAACGCTTCCCTGATGATCGCAATATCACCTTTGACAGGTGCTGTGATTTCAGCAAGCGCTGCCGCTTTGTCACCACCCAACGCGATGTCTTTCTGATAAACATCGGTTGTGTGCAAATTTTTGGTAGCATCGCCGATTGCTTTTTCGACGGCTGCCAAATCCACAAATGAAATGGTAATTTCGCTCCAAGTTTTGGTGCCATCTCCAACCTTGAAAATGTGTAAATCGGTATCATAACCAACTTCACCTTTTTTCAAAACAAGCTTGGAAGCAGCCCAATTGGTGCTGGTGTCATTACGTAAAATTAAAGTAGTACGTATTTGTTTCTCCATAAACTCTCCTTTTTGGAATAAGTTTGTCATTCATTCAACGCGTCTCCGCCATTGAAAATAAAATGCTCGTAATTTTGTCCCATGCTTTTATAAGATTTTTCTTCCTTATCCCAGCAATAGGTTGCTTGTTCTGATAATACAAAGTACACACCACCAACATCGCCAACAGTGGGTAGTTGTTCGCGTGTACTCACTTGAACAGCCCCTGCGGTAACGCCCGAAGCAGAAATAACGTTATTTTCGTCAATTGTAATTCCAGAACCAGCTGTTAATTTTTGTTGATACTTTTGTAGTTCCTCGGTTGAATCCAAGGCTATCCAATTAGAACCATCTGAACGATATAGACCGTTGTGTTCTAATTTCTCCGTTGTGGCACCAAGATGATGATAGATTTTATTATCGCTTGCGTCCTTCGGAGAAAAAGAACTCAGATCTTTGTTCTCAATTGGAGTGTTAAGCAGCTGATTATAATCAGCAATCATAATTCTTTGAATCATCTTTTAACCCTCTGTAATTATATAGTAAGCGTTTTGAACATATTTTTCCGTGGTCGGTCCCACATACTTAACAAATTTGCCAAAAAACTCACTCACATTCAGCTTGTTCATCTCTTCTTCGGTTTTGGCTATAATGGGGTTTTCGATCGAACCAAGTTCTCCAGTACCATTAATTACCTTTCCATACGAATCGTAAGCTGAATAACCCTTTAAAACCTTGGCCGCATCTGCCTGATTGCCAAGAGGGGTTAATACATAATCTCCTGTTGGACTATAATTATCATTAGTTTGGATAATTAGCGTCCCCTCGTATTTTTGTCCCATACTTTCTCCTCCTGCCAAATCACCCATAACCAATAGTGTGGATGCTTTTGCGATAGTTGTTTACGCCGCAGGTTCAGGTTCAGGATCTTTCTCCGGTGCGACATAAGACCCGTTCAATACCACGCCCTGTGCTCCATAAGCTTTTTTACCTTTCAGGATGTCTTCTTCGGATGCCAGATCAGGTATTGACTCCAAACGATATTCGCCCGTAGGACTATAATTATCGTTGGTTTGAATAATCAGTGTGCCTTCATATTTTTGTCCCATAATTTTCCCCTCACTTCTTATTTACTTTTTTTGAAAAATCAATAATAAATTCAATTGCGTCGGAAATTTGATCAGCCTCATATTGAACACCTAATTCCTTCGCAAAAGAATCCACAGCTGCCATAACAATTTCTTTTTTTTCTGCCCCAGATTGCCCAGTGGCTTCGGCATCTGCCATAGCCCGCAAAATCATAGGATAAAGTTTTTTCCAATTGCCATCTTTTGCTAATTCGCCAAACTTCTTTTTCAGTTTTGTAAACATTGCAACCATAGCAGTAATCGCAGCAACGACAACACTAACAAGTGAGACGATTAATCCAATATCTACATTACTCATGGATTCCACCTCGTTAAATAAAATGATATTTTTATTTGTACCCACACGCTGTGGGATTGTTTTCATAGTTAGGATAGACACGTGTCTATTTGTAAAAGAGAAAATTGGGGCCATACACAAATGTACGACCCCAAAAATCCTTAAAATCAATTTGCCGACTGAAAATTTTTACAATTGTCCTTACAATTTGTAGAAACCCAGCGTTTTTCGTTGTGACAATAACGCTGAAAAGGGCAAATTGAATTATCCTGTTTTTGTTCAATAAAAATTGAACATTTAAAACAATCAAATCCATCGCCCTCGGCGTGAAGGCAATTGTGATATTTACTCATAATTATTCAATCGTATAGCTCGCAGTCTTGCCAAGAGCAGCAGCGGTAAGTTCACCAGCTTTCAAAATACCGTCTTCGCCAATCGCTGCACCAGAAAGTTCAGGATTGTTCACAACGGCTATCTTTTTATCGCTATAAAGTGCATAAACAACGACGTCTTCTTTGGATGCTCCAACTTTTGCCGTTGCTTCATCAATCATGATGTCTTCCACAACTCTACCCTCAATCACCTCGATCATGCGGAAGAGTTTACCACTATTAACGTCACAACCTTCGGTCATAACCATAGCAGTACCATTGAGGTTCATCGTGGCATTCGAGCTCATATTGAACGTGAATTCTTGGCCACCATCAAGTTGGAATCTCGGAACTTCGAAGGTGAGCGTACCAGCCTTGCTGCCTTTAGAAGCCGCACAAGCATCGCCTGCAAAAATAGGAACCGTAATAATAAGAGCAAGTTCATGAGGAATCATATCGCTCTTAACGATTGCTTCGAGGGCATTGTTATCAGACGCAAGATAACGTACGCAATAGGTTTTGCCATTTTCGATACCGCTGTCGCTCAAGGTTTTCGTACCAGCATCCACAGCAGAAATAATAACGGCCTTATAGTCGTCTTTCCCTTCTTCGGAATACCAAGCAATAATGGTGCCGCCGTCACTGCATTTTAAAACACCCAGATCAACAGGGGTTTTGCTCAAAACGAGTTTTCCGGCTTCAGCCGCTTTGATGGTTTCGCTCTGATAAGCTTCCGCAGAAGCGGTGAAGTTGGTACCAAGTTGTGCCTCAACATAACCTTCTTTGAAAAGAATGTCAGTAAGCGTAATTGCCACTGCAGGATCGTGGAAGAAGTTGGTCACAACAGGTGCGCCAGTACCACCACGAAGTTCGTCTTTCGTGATCGTGACAGAAATCGAAGAGTCCGTCAAAGTCTTTGCGACGAAAGCCATTTTCGGTTGGCCATTAACCATACGGAAAGCTTCAGCGCTACCAACGGAGCCTAAAAAATATTTTGCCATATTAGTTTCTCCTTATATAATTAAATTATGTTTTTAGATTTGAGACATTTCACCCTTGAATTCATCAAGAGTCCTGTAAGCGTCGCCCAAAACATCTGTCTCTTTTTTATATATCCAATGTTCAGGCGGTTCTTTCATTGAAACCATTCCGGTCATCATACCAACACGAGTGGCCTCATATTGGATTACATCATCGACCGTCGTTAACAACATCAAGAACTTTCGGATTGGCATATCATACAGCTCGCTCAGCTTATAGCTGGTTTTAGCCGAAACACACACCATCTTTTTCTCAGTGGTCGCTTTTCCACTCTTTTGGCTTTTGATTCTGATACGTTCTGCGTAGTCAGCCTTCAAGTCAGGATCAATCTTGCTGTCATCATAATAATCAGGTAAATTCTGATACATTACAATTTGCCTTAAACGCTCAAACGCCGCAGCGTCGATTGAATGTCCCGCTACGACTAACTTATACTTCTTCGTTTCCGGATCTGCAACATACCGTATCATTGCCTCAAGTTGTGTTGAACCACACTTGGGACAAGCCACCAACTTTTCCTCTTCTGGTTTTTCCTGAGTGAGAATTTCTCTGTGTTGAGTTATAAACTCGGCGTAAGTCATTGTGTTGCCACATTGAGGGCACCACACCCCATCTTTTAAATGGAAAATCAACTCAAACAACTTACTCAAACGAAGAGTCCAAAGTTGTCCTTCTTCTTGATCATTAAGTTTTCCGATCAAAAAATCTAGATGAGTTTGTTTAAGGCCTTCAAGGGTTTCGTTTTTATTCAACGTTAAACACGGATTTACCAACATAAAATCGTTGTAGTTCCGCATAATTATTGGATAAATTTGTAACCCACAAAAGGGAACGGGTTCATCATAGGTAAAATACGTAGCCTCATACTGTTGAATTTCGTTGGCTATTTTTTCGTTCAAACACCCATATCTGTCCATTCTATCCTCCCTCTCATCCTTATATTTCAGTAGCTATTAATATATTGCGCTCATTTTAAGCTATTGAAATCCTTTAGAAATTGCTATTCGGTCCTTCCGCTAATCCTGATACCAACATTGCCATCTTGGTAACGTGGCCCAGATAGGTTCGACCATTCCACAAATTTTGTTGTGAGTTGTTATAATAATTTGTTTTTTGGTTAAACTGGAAGTACCCAATTCCATCCAAATACAAACCGTTCAACTCTGCAATCACGCTCTTTAACAGAACGCTCTCGCGATTTTTATATAAAACCACCGCTTCTCCTTTTTTATCCGAATCGTTGGGATTCGGATTGGGAAGTAAGGGGTTTATATCTTGTGCGTCGGCATCTCCCATAATTTTAATAATCTTGCTGTGTGAAATTGTTTCTAACGCAATATTAACTACAGCAACCTCGTGGTTAGTCGGGAAAATGCCGTCTATATAAATATGGAGATGTGCACATTGTTCAGTCCACGCGTCGTCAACATATCTGGATAAAAACACTCTTTTATTTGTTTCTTGACCATCTTCAGTGTCGATTAGAGCATAACGCTCTTCGAGTGAAACATTGTCTTTAAACAAACAATCCATGGTTGGATACTTTAAGATTTTCCAAATATTTTGAGCATTTTTCGTTTGACTATACAACAAATGGGATATGATTTTCCACTCGATGCTGTCAAGGTTGGTAAACCTATTATAGTTGCTCATCTCATCATAACTACCTTGATATCCTGCCATAATACCTTATAACCCCCTTAGTGAAATATTAAATTTATATGTCACGTCCACACCTTCAAGAATTGCCTTGCAGGTAACTTCTAAATTCCCCGCCGGATAGAATTTTAATTTTTGCAACGAAAAGCTATTACCTTCCAATTGCTCAAATTTGACATATTTGTCTCTAACTGAATCGTCAACGGGTTGTGGTGGACTAGAGGCATTCATAAGTTGATACGTAGTTACAACCGGCGTATCGGTAGATACACCAGAAGCATATACCACAGGCTTAAATATCAACGGCTCATTTGAAAGCGTTTCGGGAATAACAGATGGTTCGTCTAATCGGATTTGATAATCCGTTTCTGTGCCAGTTTCTTCAACAACAACGCTTTCTTTTTGGTTATACGCAATGCGCGTTTGAAAATTATCGTATTCAGATTTTTGGACAACTTCAAAATACAGAATAATTGTTCCTAAATCATCATCCACAAATGTGCGATTTGAAGCAAATTTGCTAATTGCTTGTATACGATAAACTTGATCATATCCAACAATAAACCGTTGGTTGACATAATATTTACGCGTAAACTCATTGTGCTGCACAATTACGGTTAAATCCGATGATTGGCTTACCGCTGTCTGATTATACACTATGTTAACGCCAGCAAGCTCTTTTGTTTGAACTGCAGGCTCATAATGATAATGTGTTATACCTTGAGCGTCTAAGTATTCGCTACCTAAAGTACCGTTGCATCGCGCAATAATGGCGCTTGCGGTTGCGCCACCGGTATTACGGTTAGTCGTTAACCAAATACTCTTGTTTTCCTCTGGCTCATCAATATCATATTGGAATGAAAATTTAAATTTTAATCCCAAGGGACATTGATAGTGCACATCGCGAAATACCACGCGACGCCAGTCGTCAGAAATCGGAACGCCTTTATCGGTTTTAACTGTTTGTAAAACGACCTCCAAGGGGACGAACTGGTTTGTCCCAATTGCCGTCTCTTGTTCAATCAATGCACGATTGGGACGATAATCCCAGTCGGCATCTACCTTATCTTGAATTTCTTTTAGCCAATAATTTTGAGGTACGTAATTGCGTGGAGTTTGTGAAATCAAATTATAAGGATTTGGTCTGTTTGTAGTATCATAAACTTTACCCATTCGCACCACCTCCTCATTATCACAAGCTTTTTAACAAATGATCGATAATGCCTTTGGTTTCAAAAATTTGTTTCCGCACCAACGAATAAGGGAGATTTTTATAATCTCGAATACCGTTTAGTTTTACAATTACATCAACCAAAGCACCATCAAATAAAATATTGGCCGAATTCACCTCAAACAACTGGCTTACAATATAATCATCCGCAGTGATTCTATGTTCATCTTGAACAGTGTTTTTGGTTTCATCTTCAATAAGATACAGAATTTTTATACATCGCTTACTCAGTTTGTGAAGGTAATCTTTTTTTGCCTCTAAGGGTAGTATTAACTTATTTGCCAATTTGTTTACCTCCAATTGCTCCTGACCATAAATCCCATGATAACTTCTGTGTCAAATCATTTAAACCTTCACGGATATTTTGGTACCACTCGGTTTTTGCTCTTACAGAATTGGCCGGCGAATGTAATTTAAAATCTGTATCAGTTAAAATATTGCGAATATCCAACATGAAGTTCTTTTCATTCTCAGCCCACCCCAAAAGCAAACAGTGTGCTAAAATATCTTTCGTACGCGATTCTATAAACGCAGACGAAATGTTTGACGAAAACCCTGTGAAATCTGCCGCAAACTCGCCAGCATAATACCACTCAGCCGAACAAGGTGTTCCGTTTGGCACGTCGTGCGAGAATGTCACGACTTTGGTTTCGGGATTGTACTCCGCCAGTGGATCGGGTGTTTTTCCAATGAAAAAACTCATTACCGCATTATCCAGCGGAGTCGTAGACAAAGTATAACTAGCGCCACCGTTGCCGTCAAAAACCTCTAACCTTCCTTGAGCTTCTGTATAATTAGAAAACCTTGAGGAAACTGTTGTGGGATTTGCAAACATCCCTAAGCCGTTAATCAAGTATGGTCTCATTGTTTTTGAAAATTCAACGGGGTTGAGTTCATAAGCACGTAAAATATCGGGGTCATCGAATAAATTCACCGCGCGATTAAAAATATCTTCAAATAGAATCATAACGACCCCCTATTAAAAATTATTTGTTAGTAGTTAGCTCGAGGATTTCGTACTCGAACGCGTTGTTGGTAAAACCATTAAGAATCTGCAACTTTTTCAAATCTCTGAATTCCGGTGCTTTTTCAATGAATTTACGTTTCCAGTAACTTACAATGAAATCTTTTTGACCATCGCAAACTTTTTCATAAATATCCTGCACTTCATTCATAGGAAGTGTACCAAGTTTGCGAATAAACTCAGAGCTTATCAACGACTCAGACGCCATTTTAAGATTGTTACGACGTGCATAGTATTCCGAACCAGCACCGACAGCAATAATACCACGATCAAACCAAGAGCGATATCTGCCGACCAACTCTTCAAATTGTTGAACCGTAAGAGTTCTTACTTCGCCGAATGCTGCCATATCAATAGAATAATTTGACAGATCGATGTGTGTGGTAATACCAGGCGCATTATCAAACAGATGGACAATCGTCACTTCGTCATTACGATTATAACTCGTCGATTGAGCAACAGGCGTCGCTATATTATTCTTCAATTCTGCAAACTGAGCCATCAAAGACTTCATTGCATCTTGAAGTTCTGCGTTTTGATTACGCAAAAAATCTATTTCTTCCTGTTTGTTATCAGGTTTAATTTCAGTTTTTACAACCTTTTCTTCTTTTATTGCCTTTTCTACCGTCTGGGTAGCTTCCTTGTTATTTGCCATAATAAGTCTCCTTGTGAACTAAAAATCTAAGATAATAAGTCTCAACAAGGGCCTCCAAAAGGAGGCCCTAATTAGACTTTAAATTAATTATTGAAGATCGATACGACCAAATTTCGAACCAACGATCGCCGAAACACCAACCCTCATTTGAATACGGATACCGTATCTCTTGTCAGTGGTTTCTTCGGGGATTCTTTCAACCGTCATCGAAGTGCCTTCGAAAACGATCTTAACAGGTTTGTACGCATCTGCCGCAACCAGATAAATCTTGTTATCGGGAACCGCAAGGTCAGCCGTCGTATTGATGGTTGTCGGAACGAGAGCGGGATCAACGGGAATCATTCTCGCGCCAAGGAATTTATCAAGATAGCCCTTGGAGAGATAATCTTCGCCAACAAAATATTGAAGGCCAAGGCCGTTAGCACCCGTGGTGTTGACTTTCATCAACGCACCAAGCGAACCAATTGCATAAACGGGAGCGCCACCGTTTGCCGCCGAAACTTTCTGAACAAGGCCGGTCCAGTTAGCGGGAGTGTAGCCGTTAGCAATATAACCAGCGCCCATCATATCGCCCGTGACCGAAGTCATAGCAGCAATAACTTTCAGGAAGATATATGCTTCGAACGAACGACCAGCACGGAGACCGAAGTCACCCCAATCGAACACACCAGCCGCGACTGCATACCAGTCAATAGCCGTTGCGATTTCGATCGGCGAGGGGTTAACCGTAACTTCGTTATCGAAGATGGGTTGCAATACACCACGGTTTACACCTTCTGCGATTTCGTTGACTTTGAAGAGCTCGTTAGAACGGATAATGAAACGACCAGTGTCGCCCCAACCGATTTGACGAACTTCAGCAAGGAATCTCGAATAATCCGCACTGGTAACCGACGGAGCGATCGCATTGACTACTTCAGCGATAACAGCTTCGAAGTTGCTACGAACGGTTTCGTTTTTCGTGATTTGAGGATTCTTCATGCAAGCAAGGCCTTCCTGCTCGAATTTAGCTTCGAAACGGGTGCCTTCAAGCGCGTATTTAACGATTGCTTCGTTTTGGAGTCTGAGGTCGTCTTTCGAGGGCTCAGATTTTGCTTCATAATGAGCTTGAGCACTTTCAACGATCGAATTGATGATTGCGTTGAAATTGTCGTCTTGACTATTAAAATTGAAATGTTCCATCATTGCTGTAGTCCTCCCTTAATTAAAGTCCAACGACTTCGCAAAGATAGAGTTTGCCATTGGCCGACTGGCCATAGTTGAAATCTTTGCCGAGGTGAATTTTGACATTGAGTTGACCCTCAACAATAGTTTGCGCACCACTGTCTTTAAGGGTCGTTTTGTTTGCTTCAAGACCCGCGATGTTGCCAACGACAACAGCACCATTAAAGTTGCCTTCGCCAAGCCAGAATCTGTCATGGAGAGCAAGTCTGCGAGCACGAACAGGACGGCCAGCAGGTGCTACAAGGTCAAAAAGTTTGACGCCAATTCTATAAGAGTTACCAGAGATAGCTCCTTCAGAAACGCCAGGATAATCGATAACGACAACTTCGTCGGTCACAGCGGTCGGCGCAGCAGCGAGATAAACGTTGTAATCTTTATCGCCAGCTGCAACATAAGTTTTATCGTCTTTGAGTTCGCCAAGTTTAACAAACGCGCCGTCTTCGATAGGAGCGTCGACGCTGTTAGCTTGGTATTGGCAGGAAATTACATAGGACTGAACGTCTTCCGACATCATTTCAGCCGCTCTAAACACTTTTGCCATAATAAGTTTTCTCCTTTATATAATTAAATAAAATGTATTATTTTTCGTATGCTGATTATTCTCTTCCAACATACAGTTTTAGTTTGTCCATAGCACTCATATTCTTCTCAGATTTGATTTCTACGGGTTTTGCGATAGGTGTGGTAAACGTCTCTTTTTTGTGAGTTTTACTGCCCTTGTTCGCGTTAAAGACTGCCAATGCTACTTCTGCACGCAATGCGTCAGACGAAGCATACTCGCCACGTGCGCACTTATCGAAAATCGCATCACATTGCTCTTTATTGACGTTTTCGTCATCCAAAAGCTCGTGCGCTTCTGCCACACGCTTCTCGCACTCAATAGCAAATAGCGCTTGGTTGGCTTTAGCGAGTTGTTCTTTGATCTCGTCATAATCGAAATATTTAGAATAAGCTTCTTCTTTTTCGGCCATCTTACACTCAAGCTCTTCAATGCGTTTCATAAGTTCGCAATTTTTTGCTTCGAGTTCGCCGCATTTCATCAAAAGCTCTGCTTCTGGATTAGGGGCAGGTTCGCCGTCGCCTTCGGGCTCTCCCGAATAAGCAGGTTCTGCACCTTCTTCACCAGAGGGACATTCCGAATATGCAGGTTCAGGATTATCGGTACCTTTGTCGTCATCTGAATCGTCATCATCTTGATCGTCATCTTGATCGTCGTCGTTATCGTCGTCCATATGGCAATCTTGACACTGAGCGTCTTCTTGTTCCGGTGCAACTGGGCACTCTTCTTGCGCCACTTCACCTTCACTACAGTTAACGACTTGGGCTTCTTCCTGTAAAGTCAATTCATTGTCCAACTGCTCGCTATCCTCCTTGTTAGATTTTTCGACTTCCATTGCGTCGCCATCCAATTCTTTGTAGGCAAAACACAATGCCGTCTTCTGTCTGTTGAAAACCTCATTATCGATGATATCCAAGACTGACGCCGATGCACCCTCGATACCTTCCGTAACTGGTTTCCCGTTTTTCGAACCTAATATAGTGATGCCCAGAAGTTCAAACTTATTGATATATCTGATACCATCCCTATCCTCGTAGTCCTTTATATCGATCTCAACAGAGACTTTCTTTTTCTTATCTTTAAGCAACCTTTTAATTTGAGGCAAAGCGTATTGTACCCACAGAGCGCATGTAAGTACAATCCAATTTTTCCCCTTATTATCAGGCTCTATAGAGATAGAATCAGACTCTCTGATCAATCCTAATATTCTCTCACCGTTGGGCATAGTTGTGTCCCAATAAGGTGTGTCGGTCTCAGAATCTCTTTTCCAAGTGCCGTTGTGAGATTCAAAATCTTGCTCTTTTGTATTAAAATATCCCAAAATTGGTTTGTTTCTAAAACTGGGAAGAGCCCCCTGCATCGCTTCTAAAGAGAAGCTACTGTGATTACGATTTTCGCCTTCTGAAATAGCCTTCATCTCAAGTTGTAAGAAATTACTACCAAGTATTTTCTTTAACTTAATCCTATCGGCCTCTAGGCTAAACACCATTGGATTCATAAGTTTCAGCCTCCTTACTATATTTCTGATTCAGCGTGAGAAAATTGAAGGGCTCCAGAAATGCGTTGAGCTCTTTTACTCAAACATAATTTTAAAGCTTCTTTATCCTCGGGCGTTTTTGTATTAAATTCAGCCGCAATGAACCCTAACACAACATCAGAAGTGTTATCCACCAAAGCTTTGAAATAAATAGCATCACTACCCCAGCACTTTAAAAAATGATAACTACCAGGGTTTCTATCTTTTATCGACTCAATATCATCAATATAACATTCGCCCTTTGTGGCCAACTCATTATCCAACTCAATAAACAAAGCCCGTTGGACATTTTGATAATCCATCATAAACGGTCTTGTTTGGTTATCCACACTTTCAGCCACTATGCTGCATTTAGAAAAATTACGCGCGTTTAGATATGTGCCGCCATTATGATATGCTACACAAAAGGCGCGATTTGCACCATTTTCCTGAACGATTGTGTTTAATTGAGATTTAATGTAGGTCGCAACCTTACGGTTGTCGGCCTCTTCTATTGGACCATGTTTTTTAGAATCGTGTATGGCTAATTTAACACTCGAATCGATAAGACCTGTTAGGCGTTTCTCCTGTTCTTCTGCTGCACGGTTTTGCCGTTTTTGTATAGCTAAAAGTAGCCACAAAAGAATTCCCATAAGAACAGGATAAATACCATATTCAATAATTAATTTTACAATTTCTCCAGGACCCATAATTTACCTCATTCGACAATAGGAATGAAGTGTGTATAATCGCTAAAGTGAATATCAAAATGGTACGCCGGTACGGTTTTTATAACCTTAAGCCACTCGTCTGATTGTTTTACATAATTCAACAATACACCATTAAGTAAATTTTCTCCAAAAATTCTGATGTCCACATCGTCCAGCATATCCGCCAAATCTACGATTTCCTTACACTTCTCAAAAACCTTATTAACAGCAGCCAAATTGACGACCATCATGAGTTCAAGATTATCATATTCTTCATTTGCTCCCTCCACGGGTAGCCTAATTGGTCTCGCGTTTAATTTGAGCATTTCGTCGCTAATCATATCCGCAACTTGACCCCAAGCGTGTGCATAACTATGATGGAATAACTCTGCTGAATGATTATAATACAGATTTGCCATATTATAGTAGATATTGTCAGCAACAGCATTCATCTCAAAACACATCTTCATTAGCTCATTTAACGCATTATAAGTTTCTTCATGTAATCTCACGATTAACTTCCTCCTTTATTTAGTTGTGCTCTTCGAGATATGCCTCGCAACAATCATCGCAAAGAACATCATCTTCGTTGTCTAATTCTGCCCCGCAAATTGCACACCGTTTTGCGGCATATATATCCTTATTCTCGCTTGTGTTTTCGCCTTTTTCGCGTGACGCAGCAGTCTCATCAGACTCTATATCTTCATCTTCTAATGCGGGACGGCCAACTTTCTTAGCCGAACCATCTTCGTTAGTGTTTAAGTCGGCTGACTTTTCTTGTTGTGTATTTAACTTTGAGGCCGCAACTTGCGTGAGCGTTGTTAAATTGTCATAGAATCCAATTGAGTCCAAATACAATTCTGCTGCTTTAGAGTCTTTAACAGTTATATCCTCGTAAGCAAGAAGTTTAGGAACCAAACCTTTCATACCTGCGGTAACCAGTTCTTTCAAATACTTTTTCTGATTTTGTTCAGAGAAAATATCCCCAAAGATATCCACTTTCCATTTGTAATCGGCACCTATACATTCTTGAACAATATTGTTAAGTGCTGATTTAAACTGTTTCACCACAAAATCATATTGGGCAGCCGAAAGCATATTAGCAGTTTTTACCTGCGCAATACTCGGTTTTTCAGTAGCGATAATATTGCCCCCTTCGCCCGCGACACTAATAAAGTTTGAAACCGCTTTAGTCTTAATGTCACTACTGTTAGGAACGTTATTAAGACTTTGCAATTTTAAATTCTTCAACGGAGCAAAGAACGCTTCCGTATTAGTGCTCGTCATACTGTTAAACAAGTTTTGGAATTTTAAAACCGTTTCGGGGTTCATTGCCGTCTGATCACGACCGGTTGATGGATTAGGGATCAGCTCAATTTCACCCGTCAGCAACGACGTCAAAGGTGTACTAGCAATAAGTCCCGCCAGTACCGAGTAATCCGTCAATTCTTGCAAATCCATAAATAGACCTGCTGTATCAGGCGCTGCGGTAGCTGTAGAGGTATCGCTACAGAAAGTATAACACAAATCTTGAGGTAATTGGACCCAGAACATATATGTCCTTTTTTCAGTCCTCTCCAGCAATGTATCATAAGAATTGCCGTCCTCATCGACGAACGCGTAGTTAGTCGCTTTCGCAATGTCCAATTTGTATGAATTTTTCTTAGGATCGAAGACTGCAATTTTATTATTGATCATATCACTCCACACTCTTTGAATAAAAGCGGGGTATTGATCAGGAACAAATGCTGGATTCATAAAGACCATTAAATTAAAACTTGCTACAAAACCATGTTCCCCAATTGCCGTAAGTTTGACAAATTGTGGCGGGAGTTTTTGCAACGCCGCATAATCTACAATCTTTTTACCACCTTTTTTTGTCACATGACTACGCAACAAATAACTCGGCTTACCTTCGCGTTTCACTTCAATCGCAATGCGTTTAAAAGTGTTCACTATATCGAATTTTTCGAGCCACTCGTCCACAAAGTCGTCATCTTTTTTGAATTTTTCCGTTTTATATTCAGATGCTTCTAAAAAAGGCGGATATTTAACATACTTCATTAGAGGGATATCACCCGCTTGACGAAGTATTTTATAATACAAATACTGGCTTGACGATAATGAAGCCGCTGCCCCACGAATATCTTCCTCGTGGAATTGAGGGTTTTTTAACGCATTGATAATACCATCTTTGCTCATCTCAATTGGCAGACCCGCCAACGTCTTCAATCGTGTATTTTGTAAAAATGGATTATATTGATTTAAATTATAAATACCTTGACCAAGAACACTGTTGGAATCAACATCTCCTAAAAACCGATTAAAGAAATCCGTGCAGCCTTGCAACACATCTTTAACTTCGGTCCCAGCGCCTCCTGTCGTCATCAACAACTTGGAGTCTTGCGGTTGTTCTTGTTCGGTAATGGGAATTTGTTTCTTTGGACGGCCACCTTTGTTTGTGGTCTTATTGGCTTCACCCATTGGTGCAATCCTCCTTTTGATGTTTCGGTACTGCGATTAATTGGCCGGAAGCCAAGGCTTGGGCTAACTCAAGTTTAAGTGCCTCGATTTCCATTTTCTTCCGATATTTCTCGCTATTTAATTCGTCTATCGCCCGTTTGGTTGCAAGATTAGTAAAATGCTCACGCGCCCAATCAGCAACATATCCGCCCTCATTACAAAGGCTGTCTTCTGTAATCTCCAAAATTACACAATCCGACACGCCACTGCGTTTGATAGCAGATTTTAATTTTTGTTTAGAACACTCTCCCAGTGTTTGGAAATAAATTACTCCTTTTATTAGCATAAAAGAGCCCATTTTCCCAATTTTATCTAAGAGATTTTCTATGTCAATCCCAGTATGATCGAAAATTATTTTACAGATCATCCTTCTGCCTCCTTTTGCTTCTATCTTCTCCGCCCAAATGGATTAGTGAATCCACTAAACGGATTGGCGCTTTGTCTTTGCTTGAATCCTTGAGCAATTCGATTACTAAACAAAACATCCATATTTGTAGTTGGTTCAGCCGAACCTAAAATTTCTTCTCTTCGCAATTGTGCTAAGTGGTGAGCTGCCAACACACAGGTGTAGCATCTATCATCCATTCTGTTACTTTAAGACTTATTTCTAAGCGGAGGGGCTCTTCATCCCCTCTCTCGCGTTTCTGTTGTTATATCGCGAGTTCAGACTAGCGCACACCCGCTAACGCGGGCTCTCGTCGTTTAGTCGTTCACGGTGTCATTGACTTCCGCCTTGTTATCCACTTCTGGACCTCCAAGTCAATTAGACAAGATTTAATCGAGCGGTTTATGTATTATGCCGCAAGTGCACAATGTTGTTCATGCATTTTACGAGACTTATCGGGTGGTAATCCGTATTTTACATCACCACTCGGAGTCTTTGTTTTCACAATTGCTACAAGTTCTTCTTTCATAAGATCAATTTCAAGCAATGCTCTTAATTCTTCTTTTGAAAGTTCATATTTTTCGCCATCTTTTTCCCAAACACCTTGTTTTGGTACGGGCATAGGGAAAATAAGATAATCGTTGATAATCATTTCAGCGCATTCGCTAAACATAGTAGGACGCCATTTACGAGGCTCAATGATTCGACAAACATCCTTAGCTTGCCTGAATTTTTCTGCCTGTTCTTTGGCTGTATCATCAGTTAAGTCGATAATCCCCGCATGCTCTACTCCATCACGATCTGTCCAAGGAAGCATTAGGTTGTCAGCATAACTACGACCACCACCACCGGAACCAGCGTCAACATAAAACATAACGTTTTCGTACTCAGGTGATTTCCCATTGTATGCTACAATAAGCTTGCGAATCCACTCTAATTGTTCAGGAGAACGCAAGGGCTTCTTATCGCCGTTTGGTAATTTTTCGATAAGGTTAATACCATTAACAATTTTACCCATCCATCCGCGTTTTTTGTCTTTCCAATATTCAACAATAAGCACAAAACTGTTGTCTTGTTGCAATGCGGGGTCAAAAAATAAACCATAATGGTGTTCTGGACCTTCTGATTTAAAGATTGGTAAATAGTCTTGTTCGTTTCGTAAAATATCTTGTCGTTTTACTAACGCGTCAATACCACCCGTGTTATCGAATATGTTATAATACTCGCGCATTGCTCGAGACTCATTGCTTTTTAGCGCGTCATCTATCTCACTTTGTTTAAGCAATGGTGACATTGGTTTCCCGTTGAGTTTCGGTGCAAGTGGAATATCGCAGTTGACATCTGCACAAAAATATCCAGGTATACCCATCATCATATTTGTAGCACAAAGTTTATACATTGACCATAAATGGGTATTAATGTCTTCGGCTGACGACGAGTAAATACACTGTGTTGGTATATCCTTAGGATAAACCGACGCGTCAAAACCAGAACCAGTTTTAAAGTCGCGGTTTTGCGCTGTAAAAGGTTCTGTTAAATCGAAAAATGCCTGTGGAATCTTTCCCGCCTCGTCATAGAAGTTAATATTAGAACGAACACCGACGACGGTCTCTGGTTTACCCACAAGCGCCCTAATACGCGAACCGTTATACAGATTACACTCATAACCCTTTTGGCTATGGGTAAACCCGTCGGTATTAGCGTTGCTCTTGATGAGTTCATCAAAAAACACGTCTGTCGTATTCAATAATGAAGCAATATTCTTTTTTGCAATATCTTCGATTTTCATAAAGGTGTCAAAAGACTGACGCCCCGAAACGTTCATGATATTTATTTTAAATTGTGGGAACAAAATAGCCTTCGCCATCAAATATACCGCTCCCAAAAATGTTTTACCCGCGTTTCGTGAACATACCCAAGCGGCTTTTTCTGCCGTCCAGGTGCCCATAATAATCCACCGTTGATAATCCAACAATTGTATTCCAAGAATTTTTTCAATAAATCGCGTGGGGTGCTTGCGGCCCCATTGAATTAACCGATTATATCTTTCAAAACTTTCTTGTTTGCGAATATTTACTTCGTTATCTGTGAGATTCCCATAGACTGAAATCAAGTGCTGCTCTCCTTAAACTCAGGAGCAAGCAGTTCCTCTATTTCTTCTGAAGGAATCCCTTTACGTTTATATTCTTTAATAAGTTCAGCAATCAACTCTTGTTTACGCAAATATTCTTTGCACATTCGCAAAGCTTCTTCCGCTTGCTTACGCGCCGCAATCTCTCTGCGTACAACCATTGCTTGTTCCTCAACCATTTGAGCGTAATCAGAATCTGACAACCTCAATTGTGCCATAATTGATTTTGCACTAATATCAGAACACTGCTGAATACTTGAACTTGTCTCAATATCGTAAAGATTAGTTTTGCCATCATCATAATTGCTCTCTTCCATGTCGCGCATAATACCTGACAACGTACCAGCACCTCGACTCTTGGAGTTAGCATATTTCGCCGACAATCCGTGGTCTTTACATAACATTGAAATATTTTTATTAACATCTGATTTCATTTTTCGCAAAACTTCCAAGTCTTTGGCGTTTTTTACGATGTCGTCAGGTGTTATAGATAATTTTGCAATCGCCAAATCCAATCGGTCAATTTCCTCATAGTTAGTCACTATTTCAATTGCCGCTCTTTGACGTACCAAGTCATTATTTAAAGTCGGATCGATCATTTGGCTGAGTGAACGATACAACATTGAACGTTGTGATATAGGTTTAGATTCAAACGGGTCGTAACCAAAACTTTTTTTAATATCATTACGATTTTGTTTATCATCTTCCGTAAGCTCGTCTTCACCCTCTTTGAAACTGGCCATCTTTATAAATACTGACCGGCTTAACTGTTTGCAAAAAGACCTATTACAATATTCTTCGTTTGTAAAAATAATCTCTAAATATTTATCTGGCATTATTTCAGTCGCATCCAATGATGTTGCCACACTTGACGCAAGTAAATCATCATAATACCAGTCATTGATTGCGCAGAGTTGGAAAAGTGCCTCAAGATGGTCATTTTCACATTCTGCTAATATTTTATTATATAATGCACGAGTACATTCTTTACATAATAAAGATTTGTGCTCTTTATCTTTCACCGTTCGAAGTGCGGATATTGTCCCATTACTGCCCCAAAACTCTTCGGGGTCCAAACTGGTCTTGCATCCTACACAATATAACTTTTGGGCTATTGTGCCAAAAGCTGATAAAATCTTCCTTTCAGTGGCCATAAGCCCTCCTTGTAATCTACACACAACCATTCAAAAAAGCCCCCGCAACAGCGAAGGCTCTTTGAACAGCATATCCTTGAATTACTCTTGAATATCTAAGTTAATACTATGATGCAACACGTTGTCACCATCAAAGATCAACAGGGTTTGGCTTGGTTTACCAAACAGGCGTTTGCTAAACGCATATTGATCTACGCCAACAATACTACCATTTACATAAACTTTGAAATTGTTGAACGTTTTCAGTTTTTCACAATGATAATGGCCGACAAAAGCATAATCTACCACTATCCCAGTGTAAGCGGTCATATTTTGGAAAAGCGTTGTGATATTATCATGATGCCCATGCACAAACACACCGGTCTTCCCGTTTTGGAAATTAATCATACCAATTTCCTGATCGAGAACATTTTCCTCAAAAGTAATGTTAGTATCCCTCAACCTTTCTTTTAGATAAAAAGTAATCAGTTTACCATAGTTTTCGGCCTCAATACTTTCTTTAAGAGAAGGCGTCATTCGTGAATGATTATCGGTAACAGAATAATATCTCACATCTGGTGCGGCAGCCTGTAGTTGATTGAGCGTGTCTGCAATAATCTCGGATGCAACCATGATTTGTTCAACAACGTCGATTTGTTGCTCCAATCTTGCACTTGTGTGAATATGCCCTTGGCAATAATCGCCAAGTCCTAAAATATTTAATCTTTGGACATTGTTGTTTACACAATATCTAATTACATCTTGGATTAGTTTATTCACTCTTTTACGAGCGATGGTGAGATTGTATTTATTATAATAATTATCAATCTCTACACCAATATGTAAGTCCGACAACATTAAAACCGCTTCTGTGTAAGTATTTCCAACAGGATGATACACAACTTTGGGAAGTTTTGTAATATCCACAACCAACTCTTTCATCAAAGCTTTAAAATCATCCAAACGCGCTTCTTCTCTCATCATTCTTCGATAAGCGTTTAAAGAATCGCGTGTTTTAACTTGTTGCTTATATAAATCTTGAATTTGTCCTTGGATTTCATCTTCCATTTCTTGGGTGGACAATTCTTCAACTGTTTTGTTGGATAATAATTTTGAGTTTCTAGGTAATTCGCCGGAGCGTGCAAGTTTTTGCTTTACCCAACAACGATAATTTTCACCTGTCGTAAAAGGCATCCCCAACATCTCATTCAGGGCACTCCAGTTTTTTACTCCTAATGGTAACTCTTTGTGGGTTACCCCTATTTCAAACAAATCGTCCTCGGTTAAGTTTTCTTCATTAAACTTTTTGAGGAACTCTAAAAAATCGGTTTGAGTCATGTATTTCTCCTTGTGCTTCTAGATAGTTTAATACTATCACAATCTCTATTTTTTGTCAAATTTTAGTGACATCCCAATTCTCTAATGAAGAGCAAAAAACCAACTATAAAACTATTATTTTACTCTTTCCATAGAATATTAGAACACCGTACCTTTCGACATCTACCCTAAATCAGGTTTTTTTGGCCTGTCGAGAACGCCGTTTTAACTCGTTTTTACGCTGTGTTAATTCGGTTTTATAACAATCGGGGCATAAATCCTTATATTTCTTTTTCCCCACGATAAACCTCTTACCACACGACCTACAAGTACCACTATATTCGCTAAATTGGAAATCTGTCTTAACCGTCCCTTTATTATCAAAAAAATTTAATTCGATTACGTTCCCGTAAACAGGTTTCCCGTCTCTGAAATAGGCTTTCTGGTGCATAGTATATAAGTTGTATTGGGCATTCCACTTGTCCATTTGTGCAACTCTATATGGGCGGCGCTGGCGGCGGGTACCTTTAACCAACCCTTCCCAAACTTCCTGGCTACAAAAAAATCCATCGGCTCGTCCAAAGGAGCGTTGGCACTCAACTAAAATTCGCAAAAACTCTTTGTATTCTTTATCTACATCTAAACCTTCAATAAAATTATATTCTTTTGCTGTTAGCCCATAAATATATTTTCTATTAAAGCCGTAATGTAACGCCTTCTCCCAAAACTTGTCAAAATACTCACGAGTTTCTTCTTCACTAAAACACCCTACAACTTGCGGTGACTCTAGTTCCACCCAAATCTTATAGGCGGTCTCTTTAGTCACCCCTTGTTCTTGCCAATATTGACAAAGGTGTGTTTGTTCAGTGTTAATACTACGTCGTGTGTTATAATACCCTTGTTTTAACACCGCTTCTGAATTTTTATTCCAGTCCAAAATTAACATAGATTAACTCCTTGTCATCACCGATGTGCGCAGTACAGCCAAGAATTCTTGTAAAGAATAATCAAGGGCGAACAGCTCATCTTCATTTTCTCGCACGAACACCGGGAGTTTAAAACATAAGATCGGATTTTTACTACCCACCACTCTAAATTCTAATTTAAGCTTCACGGCCTGATGCACCAATTCTAAAAACTTCTTATGATCCTTCATCCCCAACAATTGCATAATTTGTGGTTCGTTATATTTGATCCACCCCGAGTCGTGCCAATTTGTTTTAGCCACATATATTAACACCCCAAATAAGGCTCGAACTTCCTCATTACTAATATTTAATAAAAAGTTCCATTCATCCTCATAAACCACGAAGGTTGTGAATGTATTTTTGGTATCAAGAGGGGCTTTTAATAAACAGTCCACAATTTGTTCAAAACATTGGTTATTTAATTCAAACCCGCGTTCACACTCAAGGAGAAATTCTCGTATAGAGCCGTCGGTCATACCTTCGGCTCTTAACAAATTAATGATTTTTACAACACTGCTGCCTTTTTCGATCGATTTCTTACAAATTTGTTCTTCAATTGTCATACGTCATCGCCTCCAAATAAGTTATCAGCATCGAAGTCAAAATCTAAATCTTGCCCCAAAATTTCTTCCCACGCCGTTTGATTCCAATCGTCATCATCACACAACTCGCTGACGCGATCTTCGTGAATTACTTGTAAAGTGTATCGATTACCAAGGTATTCAAATCCAGTCTCATTTTTTACGGGAATCTGAACAATTCCACGAGGGATTAAATCCAACACGCTTTCGTCTAAAATGTCCCAAGCAAAATCCCAATTAAACTGTTTGTATTCTTTTGATAAACAATGGCAGTAGTAAAGCAATTCTTTGCCACTGAACGACGCAGACTCAATCGCCTCTTGAATTTCCGTTCTGATAAATGTCATTGCCCCGAATCTAATCTCATCATATTCGTCACGATTCGGTAAATCAATATTATCAACAATACTCTCCAAGGTTTTTACTTGTTTACGCGCTGTATATTTGCGATACAAATCTTTAACAATAGCAAACCGTTCTTGATCAAATTCAAAACAATCCTCAAAGGTAGGCAACATACTTACCGCGTTTTTATTGAAATTAATATCAAAATCGACATTTTCAAATTCCTTACACAATATATTCATTATGCACGGTGCGGTGATTAGCGGCGAATACTTTTGATAACGGCGTACCAAATTCATCTCGTCTTCTGACTTATTAGGTTTGGTTAAAAGCTTTTTAAATTTAATACCAAACATGTTTTTGGACGCCATATTGTAACTGTTTTCGTATTGCTTGAACTGTTGGTTTAGCTCTGGATATAAATATCTAAAGAAATAGGGTTTTTTAGAAATAACCATCGAATTTCTTTTATATTTATCAGCCTTAACCGCATCAGTGTCATCATCATTAATTCGGATGAATTTTTTCCACTCTTTTGGCAGCTCCGGCGCGGCTGTTCCTTTAATTCTATCAATTTCTTGACCAACAATTTCTCGAAGTAATTTAATACGCAAAGTGAGTTCGTCTCTTTGTTCTTTTTGGGTGTCTTTTTGGAAAATTCCCTTCATTGCGTGCATTATTGTTGCGCAGTTAGAAAAACCTCCAACCCCAGTTCCCAAGCCGCGAATATCGGTCGCGATTGAATTCTTTAAACAAATCTTCTGAACCGGCACCGCACCTTTCTCATATGTGATGACATTGTGCCATTTTTGCGCACCCTTGATAAAGATTTTATTATCCGTGGACATTACTACATCTCCGTCAACCTTTATACCCTCGGTTTCCCGATATTTATTAGGGGAGTAGACTATCTCTTAGAGCTATGTTCTTTTACCGTTCATAGTTCCCTCAGCACTTCGAGAACCGGATTTGCACCGTTCTCTACCCTACTTGCTTCTTTTCAAACGTTTTTCTCGCTTGATATGCTTTCGGTAGTCGTTTAACCTTCCTCTTTCACGAGGCTTGGCACAGTATTGTCTTGTTTTGTTGGCCGAATCACTTTTACATAATACTTATTGAACATAACGTGTCCTGTATTGCTGTAATATTTGATTTGCGAGCGAATATTCTCAATTCCATTAGTTAAATGCTCTTGCTCTTCCAAAAAATGCGCACATTCAATCGTATATTCAAACTCTTTCACAATCTCATGTTCAAGATTAAACAAAATTGTATGATGGCAATTTGGATTTGCTGCACCAACTACTTTCTTGTGTGCCGTACGCCACTGCTCGTATATCGCAGGACTCATACGCTCTCTTGGACTAATTCCATATTGAGTATTGTTGATTCCCGCATTGTGGCCATCGGAATTGGCTTCGCTTATTTTCTTTCGAGCTTCTGGTGTATGTGTTTTCCCATACATACCATTTAGCTTTCCAGGTGAGCGTCCACCTCGTCGTCCTCCTTCGTCGAAGTTAACCAGCTGAACGCCTTGTGCTTTATATTCGGCTATTAATTCTCGCTCTTTGTTGTAAGCCTCTTCTTCAGTTAAATTTTCATAAACTTTTCGAGGTTCACAATTTGGATATTTTTGGACATAACGATTGAAATATCTGTTTCGAGAGCTGGCGGTTTTACGTTTCCAACGATAACCACTACCTTTCCCTACGTAGAAAATCTCTCCCGTGTCTTTGTTTATCCATTCATAGACATAGAATTCTTTTTCTTCTGTCGGCATTTCTCTCCAGGCCGACCAACAAAACTTACGATTTTTACTGTTAGCAGGATTTTATCCCACACCCTGGATTGCCAGGTTCACTGAGTAGCAATCGAATGTTACCATCCGACGGACCCATTATGTTAAGTCACTATCGGAGTGTCGTAATGTTGAAGTATCATATATACTATAAATGATTCCACTCTTAATATATTGATACCAATAATCCATATCTTCGGACGATACTACTTTACAAGGGTTGTGTTCGTGCGAGTCAATCATCGGGCTGCGGCACAGGTCAACACAACCCACACTTCGCTGCCTCCAGAAATTTGAATACACTTGGTCAGGCCCAATTAACCCCACCGGTTCCAACCCAAGCGCCGATTGGCACTGTGCCACGGGATCGGAAATCATAAAACTATAATTTCCTCTCACCCATATCTTACCAATCTTCGCCTTGTTTATCGTCTCAGCAATATTGCGATATATTTTCTTCTGTACATGAGCGTCTTCCAACATTATCGGGTTTTTAATAATAGCCCTCAACGCCGTGCTTTGCGCTCCATTGTACAGCTCTTTAAAACTGACCTGTTCGCCCTTGCAACCCAACATATACAGCATTGTATACAATTGGTCACCTGAACAAATCTTTTTAATCCAATCAATCGTCGGTTGAATCAATTCCAGAATATCATCCTTATTGATATCCAACACTTGCAGATATTGATAATTAGCCAGCACATATTCGTCATCGTACTTTTTATTATATCTCGCAACTCCCCACTGAATACCAGCCGCATCTACATACTTTTGATATTCATACCAAGATACATAATATTTATACATCTTGAATTGAGATTCACTCAATATAACATCAATATCCTCTAACCTATGCGAGATTCCCCACCGGTCACGAATTGAGTCAATACCGTGTACAGCTCCAAATTCTCGAAAATCAAATGGAACCAAGCACCCCTTCACAAAAACGCTACGGACAACGAACGACGACGGCGTATATGATAAATTCATATCTTCTGCCCACAGCGCCGCAAACTTAGGATCTATCAACCCCTGTCCATCAGCGCAGTTTAACTCGATATCCATTATTCTTTCTTTAATCTGTTTTTTCCCAGTCTCGGGATTGGGGCAAATCCAATCAACCGATTGATCCTTCACCACATTAAAGAAATCCTTAACTACGCATACCCTCGGAGTTCGCACCCACATAACACTTGAAAACGCCAACGCAAAATACGCATGATATTTCGCCAAATTCATTTCTGAAATCTTGGTGTCCAACCCGCACATCAGGTTTTTGTACAAGGTGTCATAAAGAGCTTCGTTAATAAAGGTAATAGTGTTGCGCCTCATTTGTCCCGAACCACAACAAAATCTCACATAATGAATACCGTTAACGTCAAAACCATTCTTGGCCAATTCTTTATATTCTTTCTTGGTCACGACTTCAACGTTAATAATATCTTTAACAAACAACGCATCTGTCAAAAACCGATTAAGAATACCAGCTTCCTTAGTTCGTCCCTCTCTCTTCGCGGCTCTTATAGCGCGACGAAATTGTTGGACATCGTTAAAAATCTCTCGATGACTTCTGGTATCATTATAATATTTTCTGATTTGTTGAAAAACCAGATTATCACCAATTGATACCAGCGCTCCATCGCGAGCTGCCTTAGATTTTGAATAATTAACTATATTTAAGTTGTTCTCTACAATAAAACTAGATTTAAGTTTAAAAACTTGATATAGGTTTTGTAAATTAGGCACTCTTAATCTTCCTCTTTTTCGCGTTTAATAATATCTAGCAAATCATTCACCGTTTGTGTCAAATCTAAATTTGTCAAAACGTATTTATTTTTATATTCCTTCTCGAACTCACAGAACTGCGCGTCTTCCGCAGCCATTCTCTTCTGGGCAATTTCAACATCATCGCCCCGTTTCATCAAGAATCCACGTTGTACATCCGTAGGTACAGAAATCAAAACAGCCACAATTTTTAATGGATGTTTTTCGAAATTCCAATACTTCCACAAATCTCCAAGCCCTTTAGGATCGATTATATAAAAATCACTATTTAACACTTGTGTAACTGTAGCAAAATATTCCACATCTCCAATTACAGTCTGCGCAATAATATCATCTTTATATTTATCCACATCCTCAGGTCGAATAAAAATGTGGGTGTCACCTTCGTTAATTCTCTTGGGGCGCGTGGTATAAGAACACACTTTCTTCATTCCTGTCAGCTGGCACACACGATCAACGACTGTATCTTTTCCGGTTCCACTTCTGCCAAGTACACAAAATAATGTTTTCATTTTACTCCTCAATAATCGACGAAGGGTTCCCCACAAATTCAGGGTAATCGGCATAAAACTTCACCAACGCTTCTAAGTCGTTAAAGTTATGTATGATATAAAAATCTTCCTCATTACCTTCAACACGGTTACGCTGATGTTCAACATCGCCAGTAAATAACACGACCATATCAGCTAAATAATTAGCGCACATACGGTAATCGCTGCCTATATATATAACCGAGTCTCCAAAAAGACGAATTTTTTCTACATCTTCCATTGTTGCCGTTCTATAAGCTTCAGCATAACTTTCAATCTCGATAGTGAGCTTACAGTTCTCCGCAAGTTCTGTGATGGTATCAAGAAAATCTTCCGCGCCTTCTCGAATCCGCAAGTCAGGTACATTCAGACTTTTGATACAATCAATGATTTCGAAATCATGATCTTGACCACAGACCGTTTGGAATTTGTTTTCGTAAAAATCGATTACAGAATAATTAGTGTTGTATTTTTCATTAAGTTTTTTGGTTATTGTCTCCGCACAATTAAAAATTACATTGTCTTCTACAATTAGGTGTAAGTGTTTGCTCATAATAATGTAGTTCCTTAGAAGTGATATAGATTCCTAAAGAAAGAGGATATTCTCTTTCTTCTTATTATATTTATATTATAACACATATCATATTTAATATCAACATATGATGACATTTTTGTAAAGTTTTAAAATTTTTTTTATTTTTGTGTCATTGTAGGTTGACTTTTCTTTTCAAAGTTGTTATAATTTGGGTGGTGGGCGGGTATAGATAAGAAGATCTTGCTTATTTATATATAAATATATAATAATTATAAATATTAATATAAATAATATTAATTATAATTAATATTATTATATATTAAAAAAGTAATAATATATTAAAATATAATTAAATATATATAATATATGATCATATAACATATATTCTATCATTATAACATATAATATGTTAAATATATATTAAAATATAATATAATAAAAAATAGTGATCTCATTCTCCCGACCACCCACCCCTATTATACACAGAAAAATACCATTTGTCAACTACCAATGACAGAAAATACAAAAAAAAATAAAAAATATTTTTCCCAAAGAAAAACTACCACACATACTCACAGAATCTTAAAGAATTATGTCATCTACAGTTGACTTTTATAATCAAATAGTGTATAATATTAATATATAAGATATAAAGGAGTAAAGTGATGTAATAATCCTAGTGAGCCACCTATGAGCTAAAAACTCGTAGGCTTCCATTAAATAGTTCACAAGTCTCAGCCTCAGAAATGAGAGCTACGTTAGTTAGGTCATGACACCTTCGGTTGTCGCCTTAGACCGTCGCTCTGTCGATATACATTAAGTTGGGTTGGAGTAAGAAAAGCCCTGTGTGTATGTCGCAAAAGCCTAATTAACATTGACGAAAGGAAGACCAATTCTTAACTTGGTAACAGAGTTAAGATAGGCGTTACCACTCATTAAGAGTGAGAATTTTAAGGAGACTTATTTATGGTTTATGTAATTTCAAAAAGTGGGAAACCGCTAATGCCATGCGAGAATGTGGTCGCAAGATTGCTTCTCAAAGATGGCAAAGCTAAAGTCAAAAAGAGATGTCCATTTACAATTCAACTTACTTATGACTCCACTGAGTATACACAAGACGTTGTCTTAGGACAAGATACAGGCTCAAAATATATTGGTACTGCTTGTGTTGGCAATAACAAAGTTTTGTATCAGTCAAATGTAAAACTTCGAGACGATATCAAGTCGAAGATGGATAGTAGGAGACAGGCTCGTAGGAATAGACGCAACAGAAAGACTCGTTATCGTGAGTCAAGATTCCTCAACCGTAATAACTCTACCAAATTAAACAGGCTTCCACCTTCCGTCAAGCACAAGGTACAAGCACACATTGATGAAATCGAGTTCTGCAAAAAGATACTCCCAATTTCAAAGATTGTACTTGAAGTCAGTCAGTTTGATACACATCTGATGAAAAATCCAAGTTTGATTTTGGAGAAGGTCAAACACTGGGGGTATCAAAAGGGTTTTAACTATGAATGGGCCAGTAGACGAGAAGCCATACTTAATCGTGATGGTTATACCTGCCAGATTTGCGGTAAGAAACATACCAGATTAGAGGTTCATCACATCGTCTTTAAAAGTCAAAGTGGAACAGATGATGAGAGCAATCTCATAACCTTATGTGAAGATTGCCACACCGGAGTCCATAGTGGGAAAATTGCACTAAACAAAAAACCTAAAAAGATGAATTTAAAGTATGCAACTCACATGAGTATCATCAGAAGTCGGTTGCTTAAGGTCTATCCTGACGCTATTGAGACTTTTGGATTTGTTACTAAGACGAATCGTGAAAGTCTCCATCTACCAAAAGACCATTTCATAGATGCTTGTGTCATCTCTTCCGGTGGTAAAGAGTTCACGCTCAATGACACTATCTATCAAAAGCGAAGAGTATCCAAAGGAAATTATCAATTAACTAGGGGCGTTCGTGGAGAACAAAAAATCCCTGTAGGTAAGATTCAAGGATTTAGAAAATTTGATAAGGTCAAATACTTTGGAAAAGAGTATTTCATCAAAGGAAAGATGAGTTCTGGATTTGCTATACTTATGGACATATTTAATAATCAGATAGATTTTAGTTATATGCCGAGAGGCTATAAGACACCAAAATTATCAAACTGTAACAGAATCTCAGCGAGAAGAAGTTGCTTATATATAAGTCAAAATATCATTAACAGTCAAGATTAATAGCGATTCATCCCATTGGCTAAAGACCAACGGGTTTTCTCGCTTAAAAAATACAAATATAAATAAGGAGCAACCCCATGTGTATAGTAAGAAAACATCTGCCCTACAATCAAAAAACCAAAGACAAGCTCGCTAAGCTGCCAAAGATTTACCTCGTGGCCTGTTGGGCAAGTTATGGTACCCTCGAGTTTCCATTCCCAATAAAGTATAAAAAGGTGAAAGATAAAGACACTAAAGTTGTCCGATATATTCCGCTGGTTTACGACTTCGATGATCATAATGGTGTTTACCCCGAGTACGTCCTCAGACCAATAACGTCAACGACTACAGGATTGATCAAAGGGTGGTTTTATACCAAACAACAGGCGAAGGATGTCGCTGATGTCTACGAGCGCTGTCGACGTCAGAAAGTGAGGGAGTATGCCTCACGCACGGATGCTGAGTTTCGGCATATGATGCAGGCTGAAAAAGAAAAATCCGATACCGACCAGGCAGGTTTGGGTGAATAATCCCGTCAGCAGAGAACGATGGGAAATATAAATTAGAGCGAAGATAAGGAACGCTCAAAAGGAGTACAATATGAAGTATTACAGTGAGATGACCGACAAGGTCTATGAAACAAAAGAAGAGTGCGAAAAAGCCGAAGAGGCTATTGTCGCAAAAAAGAAAGCCGAAGAAGAGAAACAGCTGGCTCTTAAAAACGAACGCGAGACGAGGTCGAAGGCTGTCGTCGACGCCTTTAAAAAGGCGCGAGAGGCTGAGGCCGAAGCACAAAAGTTGCTGAAAGAGTTCGTCAAGGACTACGGCTCTTTCCATATAAGTTATAATGGGAAGAGTTCGATGCCGTCGATGTTCGATGTCTTGAATGACTTTTTCTGGTTTTGATTAAGAAGAGGAGTGCCTGGCTCCTCTTTTTTTTATGTGTGTGAGGTGAGATGAGCGCTGACTACGGATGTCGGCGCCTTTTTTTTATGGGGAAATTGGGTTGGGGCGGGAAAATGGGTTTATGAATATTTTTGTCCTGAAATTGTATTTTCGATTGAAAATACTTTCCAAAAAGTGTAAATTTCACTTTTAGCTTGCCTTTTTATACGGTGAAGACTGTGATGAAAAGGAGCTTTGATTGGAAATATGACGCTCTGCCGTCAACAATCGAAAAAAATAATTTCCGTGTCAAGTCAGTACGCTCGCGGTACAACTTGACACGTTGGGGTTAATCACCCCACTCCATTCTCAGGAATGGAATAAATGGTTCCTTGTGGCCTTCTCGATTGGCCCTTGAGAGGGATGAAATCTTACCATCCACAAGGAACTCCCATGTTTCCTTTCGGGGGAACAACATACGCCTGCCACTGGCGTCAATAAGTGTAGCAACCCAGATGAAGGGACCTTAAACGAGGTAAGTAGTCTAGCCAACGAAAAATTCATCAGTTCCCGTAACAAGTATGGAGCTAAAGGGAAAGCCGTACTTGTTAGCGTTGGTGTGTTTTCACACCAAGTTGGAAGCCCAACACGACATTCAGGTGTGTTGGACTGCACATAATAACAAACTAACCTGTAGAGGAGTCTACGTTAAGCACACTCCGAGTCAAGCAACGACTTGATATTGGTATATCTGGGAGTTAAACCAACCCCAGGCGCAGAGACAACTGCGTGTGTCCCACTTACAAAGAGGGCACAAAACCTAAATCGCGGCAAGCCTGATTGCCGATATCCCGAAACGTGCCAGGGTGCAAAACCTGGTGCGGAAATGACAGGGGGCTCACCAGAAAGAGCAAGGATGAGAGGACTGTCTAAGGGATAGAAGTAATGGAGCCAAGTGCTTACGTGCTCGTCGTGGCTCTGCATCATCGAAAGATGAACTGAAAGCACAAAAATAACTCCTAGCTCCCAGGGATAAGGGAAAAGGCAAACTTATGCTAAATAATCAAAACAACAACCCCGTGCTTATCAACGACACAATCGCTGATATCCTCTATAACAAAATCCAAATGCAATATAAAACATTTGGGAAACCCGTAATGCACATTACGGATTTTGAAGTATTTCAAGCGGCGCTTGAAAGCAAAAATCCTGCCAACATTTGGTTCTATAACTCTGAGTTAGTCGCGCAATCCCTCAATAAAATCAAAGGAGTAACTGCCAGTTACTTCTGTGAAGATGAAGACGAACACGACGGCGAAATCACCGTCGTTCTTACTGAATACATCAAATAAAGGAGGACAATCTAATGAAGATTTGGATTATACACTACGTCGCTTACGGCGACAGGTCAAAGACCGTGCAGGTCTTTAACAACTTTTTCATCACTCGAAAGAGTGCTGAAGAAACCGCGCAACAACTGCGGGCTTGCGGCCACAGCGCTGTAAAAATTGTGTCTTTGACACAAGAATAAGGAGGTAAATTCAATATGTTTAATCTCAATAAAGAAATTGCCAGACATATTTGTCTGGCACAAACAGCGTCGGACGCCGGGAAAGGATTAAATATCCTTTCCCTTGAAGGCGACAAACGCGCAAAACTTTGGGGGTATTCCCTCAAAGATAAAGAAATAATTAAGGCCATAAGCCTTATTAATTCTTCAAAAATAACGGAATGCCAATTCCGTTATTATGTGGTAGAAATGCCTGATCAAAACGGGAACAAATCCCGCGTAGTGTATTTTTATAATACACAAGAAAAGATACAAATATCTTTTCACACGTTTTGTGGTGAAATAAAAAACCACAAAAATAAAGGTGTCCCAATGCAATGGGACAAACGCAATCCTCGCGAGAATTGCCAAAAACTTATAGAAATTTTTAATCTATAAGTTGTCGTGGGATATAGTCCCACAATTGCTCTCTTACCGCTTTAAGAGAGATAGGTTACCCCTCCGAAGGGGAAGAGGAACGTTTATTCAACTGCTCACAAGCGAGTGAGTGGGAACAATTCTCTTATTAAGGAGCCGTGAAATACAATACACCCAAGCGGGGGTGGGGAGGTAAAATATGTAAAAATCACACAATGTCCCGAGTAAGCTTAAACCCTTGCTCGGGACAGATGGTCGTCACGGTAAAAGTCCGTGGCCTGATGACGGCATGAGCCGAAACCATCAGCATTGCCGTTCATAGTTCGGCAACCCGTAAAACAAAACTAAACAATGGCGAATCGGGTTCCCTAGCCAGGAAAGGAGAAACACTATGAAAAAACAATTTATCATTAAAACACAAATGGGCGACATCGTCGTCAACGCCACACGCGGCAACGTCCGCAAAGTAGCAGAAGCCACGTTAAAAAATTGGACCTCTCGTCCGGTCCAATACAAAATCTTCCCTCTCGGGGAAAAGATTAAAAAACTTCAAAAGGAGAACGCCAAAACCTTGGCATCTCTCCAAAAAGGAGACCAGGTTGCACTGGTCCCAGTGTATTACTATATTAATTTTAACAATGTTAAAATTAATAAAATTGTGGTTATAGATCACAATATCAAAATGGAGGAAGACTTTCTCCGCCGCAAAATATATGCCGGAGACGGCATGTTTTATTATAGTGGAGGGCATTCTCGCAGGGGAACCTGCCAGGCACACTATAACAAATTAGATGTTTGGGGCAACATCTAACCCCAAGCAAAAGGAGGCTATTATGAAAAATTATACCGCCGACCAAATCGCGGCAATCGTTGGCTTTGTCAACGATTTTGTCATATGGGTAAACACCCAACTCGATAAAGAAATGTCCAATGCCACCAAAATTTCCTTCGCCATAACGCCCGAATACAGGGCTAAAGTCGAAGGCAAAACGGAGACTTACAGCAAGTGTATCCACCACTTGACGGATGTCGCCAAACAACTTGTCACCGACAATTTCGGCGAAATACTAAAATAAATCACCGCAAGGCCCGCCCCCTCGGAGGTGATCGGTGCAAGTCCGATGCGTAGAAATACGCGGCGCTTATGGTGGGCATAACGACACCGTCCCCGAAAAACTTTATTATTGCTAGGGGTCCCATGGCAGGGAAAGGAGAAACCGTTATGAAAAATATTAAATCATGGATCGATGAACTCGATCAAGTTGCAGAAGAGAGGCAACTCTCCCGTTACGACCAACTTTTGCTGGATGCAGCAGAAGTACAACTGCTTCTGGGCAACCTGGGGGCGGCGGACAGCTTAATCAACAAGATCAACGATTATAATATCGTTGGGACGTTCAACGTTCTTAAAGAAAAGGAGGACTAAGAAAATGAAAAAAGTTTATATTTCGAAAATTGATTATTTTGACGGTGAAAATAACCAAAACTTTGCTTATTGTATCTTTGATGACAAAGAGCAAGCAACTGAGTGGATCAAACACAATCGTAATCTTCTTGAGGAAGATTTATATCTTTTCAAGAAAATGAAACAAGTATTTTGTTCCACTCTTTCTGAAGAAGAGAGAAACAAATATTATCTAAATCTAAGTGATTTAGCAAGTTCATTTGAGGAATATTATATATCCCCACTTGGGTTTGATATTGCAATTGACGAATATGGTTATGAAATCGATGAGTACGAAATCGGCAAAGAAGGGATTGTTGAATCCTACTACGATTTTGGCGACCCCATCATCGATGTCCAACGCGCCGAACAAAAGTTAGACGCCTACAAAAAAGAGAGAGGAGGAATAACAAAATGAAAAATGTAAAACATTATAATTTTATTTTCTATAACAACAACGGCGTCATCGTCGCGACAATGACGATGGCAACACCGAGGGAAATCAATGTATTTGAACTCGGTGATGATCTTTCAATGTCGTTGATACATCAACTGAAAATCAACGTGACATATCAAGTCACTGTTGATAATATCGATTAAGGAGGGTTTATGATAATTTATACTCTTTTTATCAATAATAAGCAAAAAGACTACACCAATCGCCACCGCGCTTATGCGGTGGCGAAACTCTTTAACGTTGTAGTTTTTACCCACGAAAGATATTTATATACCTTAGAAGAGGTATTAAATATAAAAACAAAAACTTTTTAATTGGAGGTTATTATGCCATACCAACAAATCACCATCGAGGAATACCTCAAGGAATATGAAGCAACTATAGAAGACGATCCGTGCAAAGACTGCACAACTCGCTCTTGCGAGTGGGGAACCTGCTCGCAAGCCAATACATAAAGGAGGTGAAGCGATATGCTTATCCACGACCTAACAAACTATATCAACCAACACAAAGACGACAACATCAAAGTCGTCGTCAAACAACACCCGTTAAGTGGTGTGGAAAACTCACAGGTCTTATTGACTTTTAAGCAACAAAAGGTGAAAATCTCCTTAGCTCAATTTTCCCCCGAAGGCTATATGTATCTTTGCATCATAGCCAAGAAAACCCCGAGTGGGCTGCCGGCGGGAAGCAAACTCTCAGGAGGAACCTATAACTGGACTGAAGTTTATTGTAGTCCTTTCTGCAATAAACTTGATCAAATTTATACGTTGATCACCCGAATGGCTGATCACACTGATCGATTCTATGATAGGTCAATGCCTATCGGAATCAAAACCGCTTGCGAAAGAGTGGTAAACATTTAATTAAAAAATATTATTATATAGGAGGACATATATATGTCAATTAAAATCAATCAAACTGTATCAACCCCCAACATCATCAACGCCCTCGACGCAATGAAAGCAGATGGGAATATCAACCTCGGCATCGAAACAATCGAGTTTCCCGATGGCAGCAAAGAAAAATTCTGCTACAACGGCGAGGCCGACAAGCAAGCTGCTGTGCACTTCGCGCAGATTTGCATCGATGTTTGCGCCGGCGACAGCGATAAGGCAAAAAGCATGATGACCTCTTGTTTCATGCTTCTAACTAAAGGCTACAACGTTGATGAGATTGTAACCTCTGCCGAGAGCGAAATCGACACCGAAACTTATATTGATTATAAGAAAGGTGTCTTACTCACGCCGCAAGCGACAGTTGTCGCATCGCTCACCGAAGATGAGCTCAAAGCAACCAAGGGCAAAAAGAATGCCCTTACCAAATCACTCTTGCTCGAAAGAGCAAGAACTGATTATTTGGAGGACGCTCTCGAATCTTACGAGAGTTAATCACCGCAAGGCCCGCGCGAAAGCGTGAACGGTGCAAGTCCGTTGCCCTCTTAGGAGGGTGGCGCTCATGGTGTTCATAATGGCATCATCTTCGTAAAATAAAAATCTTGCTAATCGAAGACTAATGGCATAGAAAGGAGAATCATTATGAAAAATTACATTATCGCAACTGTCAAAGCTACGTTCTACAATGTAGAAAAACAAGTTCCAGTTGCCCCAACCCATCCGATGAACCAAGAAGAATGGGACGAAAACATCATCACCGAAACAGTGTTTCAAAACGTCGTGGAAGAATTCCACTCCTTGCCGCGCAGGAACACTACTGCAGCAATGGAAGAAGCCAAATGGCTGGCATTGCGCAAAGGGTGGTCAATGCGCAGAAATGACTATGAGATCGAAATCGAAGAACTGCCTACCAAAGCGGTGTCAGTTTACGAGGAAGAAGACCTCGTCAAATTATATCAAGGCAACAAGGTAGAAAAATTTGCCTTATTACAAACTCTTGTCCCTGGACAAGAAATCAAATCCTATACAAAACGGTATTGGATGTTAAATCCTCAAACGTTCGAACCCGTCCGTACGACGGTGACAATGTACAAAGAAGGGAATATCAATCCTGACTTCGAACAAGAAGAGGGAACAGGCAAATGGTATTATCTCAATGAAGAGGAATGTCTCTTCACCGGCGACGAGAGCTGCCGCAAACACATCAACAAACATAGAAACATTTGGTTGTTTTAAAATACACAAATAAAAGGAGAATTAAAAATGAAAAATATTCAAAAAATCATTAAAAACATTGTAGCAAAAGAACCCAATCCCGATCCCAAATATACACCAAAAATCATCTTACGTTGGTCTACAAAAACAGAAGGTCAGATTTATCATGATTTGTCAACCGGCAAAAGATTGTCATACGATGAAAGCAACGCACTTCTGAAATGGGAGAATTTATCTTCCCTATATTTACAATATTCCGCAGGCGCGACCCCGCTATTGACGTATATTAAATACCATCGCAAACAACAAGTGATGGAATTAGCATATGTTGAAATCCCAATGAATCGCGCTAAACCTGGCGAAATTCGTACGTTTAAATATAAATATATTCAATATTGGTCGGGTAACACAGAAAGATATTTTGTGGATTTATCGGAATATCCGCGTCGACTCTTTTTGAGCGACGGCTCGCACGCATCAATAGAGATTGTCAAAGATATTTTGCGAGATACAAGTATGCACAGAAGAGCTCAAATTTACAACGAGCTGTTTCCCGACGACAAAATTGAGTATGCGAATTTTTCGTGGACAAAAATTGATTATGTGACAAAATATCTCACATATCAGCGACAACTTACGATTAACACATCCAAAACTGCTAAAGCAGCGTTGATTGCCAAAGGAAATGACTTGCTCTCCCAAGCACCTACAGTATTTCCAGATAATACCCTCAATGTGGGTATTGTTAGGAATTTCCCTGGCATATCCATTGTAGAATCAAAGGCAAAGTGGGGACAAGCAATGCGGTTCTATTACGATGGCAAAAATTTCGCGGCCGCAAAAGCGCCAAACTATGATGTAAGCTGTGCGTACTCCAACCTGAACGACGTTACAATTTACAATCCCGAAGATTTACAAGATGGGATGTTTAAGAAATATGCTGGTTTATTTGCGAAACCGGTCATAAAACAAACTAGCTGGCGTGGTGATGATAATTATTATTATTGTGAAAATCCGGAAGAAACAAAATTTAGCACGCTAAAAGCGTTGGCCATAATGGTAAAAAATCCAATGTATGAACAATTAGCAAAATCATATAAAGGGGTCCAACTAATTAACACACTGGACCCACATTACCAAACCGAGATTTTTGGGTCTGACCTCAATCAAAAAGCAACAACTGTTGATAAATGGTTGGGTTTAAACAAATATCAACTTGGGCGCTTAATATCCGCCACATATACAAACGCTTATTATACAAATCGCACAAAAATCGCAACATTTCGTAAGATTGTTGGCCCTAATGCCGCATCGCTAGATAATCAAACAACTGACATATATATCAACAATTTGGAGCGCTTACGAGACCTAACAGAGAATGTTTATAATACGCCCGAAACAACAGCGTGGATAAATCAAATGTTACCCAAAGTTATCAAGCATCCCCAAGTAACCCATAATATTGATCTATTGTTGGACACATCTCGAACATGGAGATCGTTAAATTGGCCGCGCCCTGAGCTGCCAGTCGTTGCCGTCTCCGAGTTACACCGATTGCACGATTTGTACACACGATTACTGAATGAACAACAACAACAGAGACAAGCAATGTATGCTGAAGAAGCTCGCCAAAGAGCGGAAAGGATACAGAAAGAAAACAAACCAAAGTTGGAATTCAGAGGACAGCTTGAGTACGACGATGAAAATTATCTCATTAGACTACCAAAAGATGAAGACGAAATATGTAAAGAAGGTATGTCCCTTCATCATTGTGTAGGAGGTTACGCACATGAGCACAGTATCGGTTCTACAACTATTATGTTCTTGCGTAAAAAGTCGGAACCCGATAAACCTTTCTACACAATTGAAGTAGAAATTGGAGTCGCCGATGGCAAGGTGGCTGGATTACGGATCAGGCAAATCCATGGTTTTGGGAATAGGTGGCTGGGTAATGACACAGAAGCGATTCCTACTGTGGTAAGGTGGTTACGTCAAAACAATATTGAATGTAACGAAGCAATTCTAACTTCAACTTCTACCCAATACGGGATGGGAAGCAGTTTCATTAAAATGCCAGAAGTGGCATAAAGGAGGTATGGATGATAGCTCGATATCTAAAATATGGCAACGATTGCCTATTATATCAAACAATTGTCCTTGAAGACAACATCATCATTACCATCAACCGTGAGAAAGGCGGTTGGTGTGATAACGCACCAAGGGTGTCAACCAAAATATATGACACTCGCCTGGAAGCCAAAACGGCTTTTAAACAATTGTGCAACGAGCTTGCACAAGAATATACCAAAATTTAGGAGGTAGCAAAATGAAAAATCAACTTTTACAAGAGACCGCAGCAGGTCTCGCAATGGCAACGGCGTTCACAGACGGCGATTTCAAAGGGATATCGATTATCCTTAACACTGAAGGTGGACAAGCAGAAGTCCGTCTTGATGTGACGTCAGACGGTGAAGCAAGAGTCTTCATCTACAAAGTGGGCGAAGACGAACCAAGCGACACGATTGTGTTGAACTAAAAGGAGGCATAAAAATGGAAAACATCACATTCACAAAAGAACAAAAAGAACAAATTAAGCAAAACGCTCTCGCAATTGAACGTTACATCGTCGAAAACGTCGTCCCGCGTCTTGCGGGCGATGTTCGACTCGAGTTTGGAGGGACTTACCACTGTCCAAGAACGGGGACTCCAACCCCAATGTATGTTTTGGTTATCAAACCCGAGCTTTATGATTTTTGTTCGGGTTGGAACAAATATCAAAAAGCCCACGTTGGGCTCGAAAAGGGATTCGGTCCTGCCGTAATTTTTGAAGAACGCTATGCAGGCGATCTATACGTGCTTCTTCAAAACTGGTCTTCACTCAAGACTAAAATAGAACAAATAATAGCTAACCAAGGCGCGGCAAACGCGTTTATAAACAATTTCGAAGTTTAAGGAGGTATCAACATGAGAACAATTCAAGCAAGAATCCATTCCCTCGGCGGTCAATTCGCCGAAGTCACCATCGTTAGCGAAAACGGATGTAATGACGTTATCGTCGATTACAAAGGTATTCGCTGCACTGCAATTTACAATCCGTTTGTGGGTTGCTACTACGTAGACGACATCTACGGTATTATAAGGAGTACAAAAAATGACGCGACAAGAAATGATTGACCAACTTGAAGAAATCAGAAACGAACTCATTGTGGGTGATAATGACGAATTAACTGATTACGCAAGAAAGTGGACGTACATACACGTTGATCAAGCGATTGAACGTCTACAAGAAAATTGCGAAGAATACAAAAATGACTGAATCAGCAGAATAAGTACAGGAGGTAATACAGATGAAGTATTATTATGGTAATGATTACAAAGAAGCGCACACCAACGCGCCTATCGAAATCACGTCGGTAGAACAACTTCGTCAATATACGGAAAACTATAACGTGGTGTTTCCGGCTGACGACGAAATCGATCTGGTTCTTGAAGAAGTAGATTACACCGAAACAAAAGACGGGATCGCCGTTGACAAATTTATCTTTGATGATTATCAACAAGGAACATACATTAATATCCAATTTGCTGACGACAATGACGATGGGAATGTTTATTCCTATAAAATGATCAACGAAGATGATGAATTTATCTACTTTGAGTATATTGGTTAAAGGAGGGCCATATGAACAAATACGAAATTGCTAAAAAAGTTGAAAAAGAAGATACCCTAAACGCCATTGAGTGTTTAGGGTATAACACAAGTCGTTTGTCTAACGACGAACTCGGAATCATTAATGATGAGTTGCAAGATGCACTCGCTAATGATGATACGTATAATGCAATTTACAACGACGCACTGCAAGATATTCTTGCGGCACACAATATCGAACAATTTTAAGGAGGGTCATATATATGACATTTAAAGAACAATTAAAAATAGCAAACGACCACGACCTCAGCATTCTCGATCTGGAGATTGCAAACGAATGCGACTGCGTATTCGATTTTGACTACACTGATGACGATTTTGAAGCCCTTTGTGGGGTTATACGAACTGCTTATCTTAAAGCGGAAGAGATGACGATTATAGCACTCGTTCAATGTGTGAGTGATCTTATCACCGATGAAAATTACACCGTTCAACAAGTGCTTGATGTAACCACTTGGGATCTTATCGAAAAAGCAAGTTGGTATTGCTAAGGAGGTAAAAACAATGGAAAAACTGTCTCAAAAACAGCTCGAAATCGTAATGCAACCCGAAAACGTTGCAAAAAGAGTAGAACTTCTCAAGGCTATGGACGTTGTCGTCCGTAGTCTTAATGACGAAAGTGTCATGGACCTCTGGCTCACAAACGGCATTCCCGACGGAGCTGATGATTCAGATTATGAATTCATCGCAGAAGACGTCGCAACCCCTGAATACGAGGATGGCGATACTTCTTGCTTCGAAGAAACTTGTCGTTGTTTTACGGCGTGTATCGCCGCAGGAGCAAAACACGGTTATTATAGCGGTGGCGTGCTCGGTGACATTCGCCCCGTTGCGAAAATCAAAAAGTCCATCGCGACATGGGCAAACATCCAAACGGAAGACCATCTCTTCCGTTGGTATATCAAGAGCCTCCATATGAGAGGCGTGGTCACTTCAAAGAACGTGGTCGCCCCGACGGAGAAAATCCTCAAATATGTTAAGGAACACTTTATTGAAAACGATTGTTTCACCAGAGAAAAGATTGAAAATCTCTCTGAAGACGACATCCAAGTATGGTTCGACCGCGAACAGAACGACGGCGTGCTCGTCCTAAGTTATTAAAGGAGGTACAGAACATGTACAGAAACATTTTAGCTGTCATCGATGTCGATGACACAATCAATGATGGTCAAGTGATTGACACATTGGAGCAAAAGATGGACGGAGACATCCACGTCCATCTCGACAGCGCTGTTATTCTTGATGAAGACAGCGACAGTATGCACGAGCGCTATCTGCGTTATCTGCAAGACTGGATTATTGATCATTGTGATGACTATTTTGAAGGCAGCTCTCCGGCGTGCTTTGAAGAATGGAAAGACAATGAATACGCCTACAACAATTAAAGGAGGATATATATGTTTACTGAAAAAACAGCACAAGGTTATCAAATTGTTACAATCATTCCCGACGGCAATCGCGAACACGCTATCATAAAACGCGATATGTTTTGGGGTGAAGATTACTTCGTCGGCCTCGGTTATAATCGGACCGACGGAACTTGGAGTCAAGGGCTGTATTCGTACAGCACCGCAGACGATGCGCTTCAAGCGTTAATTGAAGAGAAATATTCTTTTACAAAGAACTCGCTCATTAAACGTTTGTTGCGCTACGTGGAAGCCAATTCCGATGGTGCGGAAGAATTGTATCAAACGCTCATTGGAGAAATCCAAATGACCGAAAGCGAAATCGATGACTGGGGATACGGATATTGTATCCCCGAAGAAAATTAAGGAGGTTTATATGAAACAAACAGTTTTACAACAGAAGCTCAAAGCTTTTCTCGATGAGAAATACGGCCCGTGGGCTTGGGACGAAAAGTCCCAGTGCTACTACGACGAACCTTATCGTTCTTATGATGATATCATTGACGACAAAACCATCGGCGAAATTTTGGATTCAAAATATCCGATGGAGACACTCGAGGAAAAATGTTACGATTGGTGGGATGACGCCGCTTGGGAGTATGAAGCAGAACTCATTACAGAGTTCAAGAAAACTCTTACCCGTCAATCATGGGACGACGAAAAAATTCGTGAAGAACTCGAATCGATGTGGTATTTCAAATATCCGACCGACGAGTATTTGGAACAAGAAGTCAACGTCGACATTCGTATCGACACGGGCGATGCAAACTACGACTTCACGCTGAATGCGATTTATCCGCATTACAACGGTCGTGAGGGAGAAGAAATCGACGATCGCGCATCGTTGGTGTGGTTGGCAAAAACTCAAGGTTACTCAAAAGAGCAGCTCCAGCATGCGTTGAACACACTCGAGGACAGCCTTGAACGTCACGGCTTCTTGGAAACCGTGTACGACGAACTCATCAACTGCTGTGTGCCGTTGCCAGCCCTTTTCTTCCCTGTAAAGATGACTCTTGGTAAGCTGATAGAACTTCAAGAAATCATCAACAAGAGAGATGAAGACGGGTATCATTGGGAACCCGAAGATCGCAAAGACTGCGGTTCAATCGTCGTCAGCAAAGACGTTGAGTGTCTTCTTTACGATAGTTGGAATGGCGGTGGTAGCTGCTGGGGTATCCAACTTGAGAAGGATGTCGAAATCCCAATCAAACTCATCTGCGACGTCAAACCAGATGGGGCACGAAGGGATTATTCGATTGAAGTGTGCTACGGTTGCGACAGCAGTTGTTGGAAAGACGCCATCAAAGAATACAAGTTCTAAATCAATCACGATGTGCTATCGACGTTACGGGTAAAATAAATAAATAGGAGAATCAAAATTATGGCAAAAAAATGTATTTACTTAGTGGTCATTGACTACGCAGATCGTAGTGGCGACAGTGATCAAACAATCAAGGCATTCGAGCGCCAAGAGGCCGCAAAGGCATTGTATGACATTTGCGTCAAAGAGACGAAAATGAACGACTATCCAGAATACTTTGATAGCGACGGGAATTTCAAAGAAGACGAATACGGCGATGTATTCGTTTGTGATGAGTTTGTCGGGCCAGAAGGCGAATCGTTTTCGTTTTATGAAGATGGATGGTATAATACAGAACATTATACTGTTTATTGGCGCGAACTTGAAGTGCTCGAATAGACGTAAGCCGCAGGAGTGAAACATGGAAAGATATAAAGTGGTTTACGAAGGTTTCATTTTCGAAGGCGACAACGACGGATTAAATGTTCGCTATGCGGAAAGATACACGGATGTATCGTGGATGTTAAACGCTTATGACGGCGTTGAAATTATAGATACTTATGTGGAAGAATAAAGGAGGTATATATGAACAAACAAATGCAAACGAAACAATTGAGCCAGTGGCTTAAAGAAAGTGTCGATTGGGTAATCGACCATCAAGAGGGTTGTTGTACTTTTACCTTGGACGACCACCTCGCTGTGTGCGTTGGTTGGTCCGCTGGATACGGTGACGAATTGCGTGAAGACGTAATTCAGGCAAAAGACGAACCCGATTATGCAATCAATATTGCTCTCAAAGTCTGGACTTCAGATAGTATGAGAACCGATCTTGACTACATTAACTTCCCGTATTACCCAAACGGGGATGTAGCCGATTTCTCAGTATCAATTTCTAAAGATGAAGATTACGACCAGTTAGCGGAATATTTCCTTAAAGTATATGAGGGTTTTAAATCCGTCGTAATTTCAGATAATGGTGAAATCACCGAAAACCCCAATCTTGATTATGAGATTGAAGGGCGTTATTTCACCTGGTATGAAATCGATCGCACCAACGTAGGTAAAGACACGTATGTATTGTTTGAATCTTGCGAATACGGCGATGAGGCCGGCGCCATTCTGGTTCAACTCCCAAATACACCGTTGGAAATCAAGAGATTATCCACCGGCGAACTCGTGTATGTAATTCCAGAAGACTGTGAGATTGCAGAAACTTTCGACGATATCGAGACAGCTCTTGAAGATAACGGAATTTTATAACAAACAAGCCGCCTTGGGACACTTTCCCGCATAGAAAGCCGAAAAAGGAAATTTTATGGAACAATATTACACTCTCGTTGAAACCTGCGTTAATGCAGAAGACGAAGATGACGTTGAATATGACGTTGCGCTCGGTTGTAACGAAGACGATTATGTGCTCGCATCGGACGGGAATATCAAAATTAAAAAGTCGCTTGTTTACGAATCGTTCTGCCAAGTCGGGGAAGCACTGAGAATTTGGTTCGTTGACGAAGAGGACCCGTTACACACTTACCGCGTAGTTAAAGTAACCGATGATGAAGTAATTGCAGAATTCATCAGATAAGGAGCAATTATGGATATGGAAAATTTGAATCAACAATTAAGAAATCGATTCGGGGACAAAATCAAAGTCCAAATAAAATCCGTCAAAGGCGGTTATGTGTATACAACCAAACACGGATACAGCCAAAAATTCAATAATCCAAACGACGCATATGAAGGCGCAAAAGATTATCTAGATAATATCGAATTATATATCTAAACAAAACGGTCGGGGTCGCAAAGTCGGCTTAAAAACCAAACCCGACTGTCCCGAAAGGGAAAGGCATAAATATGAAAACTTTTTACATTTCGGTCACTGAGACCTTGAAAAGAACCGTCGAAGTCCACGCTACAGACGTATGTGACGCAATTCAAAAAGTAAGCGACGCTTACCATGATGAGCAAATTGTTCTTGATTCGAACGATTACGTTGACGTCGATTTCGATAATATTACAGATGACATAACCTACAACTACGAACTCGGCGGAATGCCCAAGTTCTACGAAGTTCAATAAATCAAAAGGAGGCCAAAGATATGTTAAGCAAAATAGCAGAAAGAAACATTAAAAACATCATCATTAATACTTACGAAGAAGAAGCCAAATTCGAGGATGAGGATTTCGACGATTTCTACATCTTCGTATCCACAATAACCGCTTATGGATATTCAAGAGACGAAATCGAAGAATTCGCGACGAAATATGGTATTGACATCAATCCCGACGACGGAGATCCTGACGATGAATACGATATGGGCGGCTCGCTCGAAGTAAATAGAGCAAAAATAGACGAATTGAAAAAATTATAAGGAGGCGTCTAAATGATTAAAAGATTAGGAAGAACCATTTGTGTCAGATGCAGCGAAATAGTATGGGACACAGACGGCGACAAAAAATTAGCAAAAACCTTACCTCACAGTTGTGATATCAACATTGAGGATTACGTAGATGGCGATTATTTGGATGATGAAATCGCCGACGCTCTTTCCGATTTAACCGGATTCTGCGTAGAAGGATTCAATTATACAATTAAAAATAATAAATAAAAAGGAGATAACAAACTATGGAATTTAATTCTATTTACAAAAACGGCAAACCCGATTACTTCTTCATCACGATTGATAGCAAAAAAGGTGAACGCGCGTTCATCCAACCCTACTTTATCGTCACTGACATTGATCACCCGCGTCGTGGTCGTATCAAAGAAATGAACGTTCTCGCGAATATGAACGATGTCATCGTTTATTACGGCAAAGCGACACACGGTTATGGGTATTCACACTCGGCTGATGTTTACGGTGAACTCATCGATATCATCAGAGATTCATACGGGAAAGAGCTAACCGACGCAGAGAAAACTGAATTGAGCAAAATCAACACTCACGACGATGAGTTGACGTTGTCGCCCGAATTGCTTGAGCATCTCGCGGAACTTAACAACGTTGCTCTTTATGGAAAATTCCAAAATCTTTAACATCATTACTCACGGGCGCTTGACAACCTCAGGCGCCTGTGATATAATATTGTACAACTTATTTTAGGCCACAAAAGGAGGTATTACTATGGCACTTAGAACAACTGATGGATTGGCCATCTGCAACAAAGATGATTATGACTTTTTCTTCGACAATTATACGAATAACGACATGAAAAATCCTTATTCAGATAAGGAAGTCGAAAAGATTGTGGATGAATGGGAAGACCTTATACTCGGCAACGACACGTTCTGGGATATGTACTGGGATATGTTGAGAGAGGCTGTCAATGAACATTCTCGTAAAATTGCTGAGCAATGTAAGAAAGTTTAGGAGGTGGTTTTATGGAACTCACAAACTACAAAACGTATAAAAAAGAAATGGAACGAATTGGCTACGACGCAGATATGACGCTCGATATGATCGAGCGTTGGGCGTCTGAATGCGACGGAAGCTATGGCTTACGCGATATTCACTATTGCGACCATTATCACCACGATTTCGCATTCGACTTGGTACGGCCGGCGTATTGGGAAATTTGCGACGAAGCTACAGATCGTAGGATTTGCGTTGACAAATGTACGAATTGTGTCGATTTAAAACCTGGTACTTATATAGGGGATGTGGTCATTGAACCTATATACAGATTTAGAAAATAATAGGAGGCAACACATGTTTAAAGATTATAGTTTTTATGTAAAATGCAATGACAATCCCTTACTGTTGGTTGGGGTTGTAGCAGACAATTATGACGAGGCTATAGAGTTTGCAAAAAGCTCATATTCCGCGAACTGTTCAATTTACGCCGACGATCGTTACAACGACTGGCACATCACTCCCAAATATTGCTATCATGATTAATAGGAGGTATATATGAACACAACAATTCAAACAGAAGCAGTTGAGGTTTGTCCCTTCTGCGGACAAGAAAATGTTTATCCCAATTGGGATGTCAACAAGCAAGGCTACGTAGCTCGATGCCAACATTGTGGTAAGTTGATTATGCTTTGTGACGAATGTATAGGCGACGAAGATTCGTGTGTTACTTGCAACTGGACAAGGAATCACAATTGCTTCAGAGCTCCAGACTTATATCGTGATTAATAGGAGGTGTCACAATGAATGACAAACAATTAGAGGCCGCAAGGTCGCAACTTAAAAATGAAATCGCAGCCATTGGCTACGGTTGGATCGACGGGAAATACCGTAATCCCCCCAAGAAATATCGTCTGCGTGAAGAAGAATTAGCATGCATCGATATGATTAACTCTCTGTTGTGTTACGGATATGGTGGCTGCTCAGACGCGGCTGCCATTCTCCACAACGAACTTAACAGTTATTATTCGTATCTTGCATCGTATGTAGACACACTTGGAGAAAAACGAGTAATCGAGTTAATTCAAGGACAGATTGATGATATTGAACGAGTGGGCTACTCGGTATATACCGACAGTGAAGGGTGTACATATAACACCCTTGTTTGGAAAAATGAGGAGGTAACAAAATGAACTTTGAAGTAATGTGTTTTGATTTTATTAACGGCAGTCGCACAGTGGTTCAAAAAGAGTATTTCGATACTCTTGAAGAAGCAATATATTTTGAGAACACCGAAGGTCTCGACTACGAAGGTGGGACAAGCATCACCCCCATGAATGAGTGGGCAGCAGAACAAATGGAACAATAAGGAGGTCATAAAAAATGACAGAATATAATGACAAAATTGATCAAATTAAAGACATTATTGATAACTACGATCTCGACGAACTCGTCAGTTGTTGTTCGTATTTAGATGGTGATGACGCCATTTACTCAATGGACGACTTTGACGAGATTTTGTACGGAAGAACACCTTGGGAAATCGCACGGGCAGCATATTACGGAGAATTTTGCCCCGTGGACAGTTATTTCAGGTTGAATGTTTATGCGAACCTTGAATCAACCGACGACCCCGTGTACGCAGGTTGGATTGACACAAAGACTCTTGCCGAACACGCAATAAATTATGGCGAAGATTTTGGTGACAGTGACATTCGAGCACTCCTCGACCAATGGGACGAGGAAGAAGAAAAGTCCCAAATAGATTAATAAAAAACTGCTGTGCTATCGGCAATACGGGCAAAAAATATTTTTTAGGAGGCCCAAAAATGGCTACGATTAACAAAACCAGTAAACTTTACGCAGGCGATAAATTCGCCATCACCAGCACCGACGGAAGAAAACTCCGTCTCGTAATCGAGCAAGACCAGTTCCCAGAAGACCCGCGTTCGTGGGATAACCTCGGAACAATGCTTTGCTGCCATCGCGATTATCAACTCGGCGATTGTAACAGCAACAGGGAAACCGAAGAGCAGCTCGCGGAAATCTGCCGTAAATACGGGAAGAGCGACGAAGAAATCGACGAAATGACGTTCTCTGAAGAAATCCAGTTCATTCTCGATCAAGACGACGTTTGCGGATTGCCGTTATGGATTTACGACCACAGCGGTATCTCAATGTCGACAAGAAGACAATGCTCGTGGGATTCGAGCTTCGTCGGGCTTATCTTCGTCGAAAAAGACTTCTACCTCGCGCAGATGTGCTTGAAAGACGAAAAGGACTGGAAGGCAAAAGCGAAAGAAACGCTCGAAGGCGAAGTCAAAACTTATAGCGATTTCCTCGAAGGAAACGTTTATCAGTGGACGCTTTACGAACCGATCATCGAAATCAGACAATCGATGGACGGCAAGGAATTGAGCCGCAAAATAGACGAAGAAGGCGAAATAGTCGATTCGATGTGTGGGTTTTATAGCCTAACGTTTGAAGACGCGGACGCATACTTTGACTTCGAAATCGCAGAAATCGAGAAAATCGACTAAAAAATAAGGAGGAACAAATCATGAAAATTTATACAGAACAAAGTTTGGCAGATTTTAAATTTTGGAGTGGTGCAGAAACCACCGCTCAACGCATTTGGGAAGAGCAAGGGTCAGAAGGCTTTGACCAACTTGAAGCGATTTTGGAAGACTTATATCCCGACGGAATCGATGAAACAGACTTGAATGACTTGTTATGGTTCGATGCCGACACCGTTTACGAATGGTTGGGAATCGAGGATGAAGAAGACGAAGATGAAGACGACGAAGACGCCGACGATGACGACAACGAAGAGGAAACCGAACCCACCAACGATTACGTAATTAACGTGGGTGACAGTTGGGATGATTTAACTCCTAAAGAAACGTTTTCAACAGAACAAGACGCCATCTCAACGGCGAAAACAATGTCACAAGTGCTTCCCGATAAATGTATAGAGGTCGTATACAGTCCGTGTAACGATGTCGACACTAATGAAATTATTTGGCGTAAACCGAATTAACACAGGAGGCTTAACCAATGAAAAAACTTACCGAAAATGAAAAGTATCATGCTCTGCTTTGTGTGAAATACGCTCGGCATGAGTTATCAACCAAACTGTTGCAATACGAAATCGACTACGACAGCATCCACAAGTACGACGAGCAGTACGATAAACTTATCGAGCAAACAAAAGAAAGTATCGCATTTTACGATGCTCTTATTGAGAAACTCGAAGAAATATTATAACAAAAGGAGAATACATCATGAAATTCACAAAACAAAACATTAAACAAATCAGAGACAACACGGCATCGGAATTGACAGAAGACGTAATTGATTACATTCTCAACGAATGGGACGAATACGACGACAAGAAAAACATCATTCTAGATGTTCTTAATAACGGGTGCCAATCGGGCTTTGTGGGTCACCTTGTTTATTACAGCCAAACAACCGCCTATTATGAGGAGCACAAAGAAGAAATTAATGAACTCCTTTATGACACAATGGATGAGTGTGGCATTTACGTTCCCTCGGAACTATTTGGCGACAAATGGGACAAAGAAGACCCTCTTGCCCTCTATCGGTGTAACCAAAACCTACTTGCTTGGTTCGGCTTCGAAGAAACAATGCGTAACTTTGCACGAGAATTTGAAGAGTTCGAAGAACTTATTTAAAGGAGGTCCTTATGGATAAACAAGAATTTATCAACTATATCAACGAAGAGCTCGGTCTCTATCTTGACGAGACCAGTCCCGCCTATCCTTACATTGGAGAGCTTTACGAAGCTCTCCTTCCTTATGAGGAAGAACTCAAAGCAGGCACTTATCGTCTGCTTTCGAGTGACAACTACGAAGCTTGTTACGACGACTTTTCAAATAAAATCGCCGACATCGACGCTCCTCATTGGTTTGACATCACCGTCTATCGCGCTCCACAAAGTTACAAATACTATATCGAATTCTCTGATGAACTTTCGTCAGATGCCTACTTTGCACAATCGATTCTCTTCAACACCGAAGAGGAAGCTTTAGATTGGGCACGAAAAATAGAATTCATTCGTTTCAAGGTATATTCGGTATATCTTATGAAGGTCCCCGTAAACGAAGAAGGCGACATCGACGGTGATATCTTACAATTCAAAAAACTTGATTAAAAGGAGGAATAAACAAATGCTCAACAACACAACTCTCACTTATACTCGTATCAACAAATCCGAAGCTCGTAAGCTTTACAATCTCGGCAGACCCATTACGGTGCTGCCGTGTAAAGCGAATCCAAATAGCCCTTGGTTCTCAAACTCGACGGTTTCAAAAGAATCGGCCGATAAAAACTTTGACACCTTGGTCAACGAATTCACCTACTACAACTGCAACACCGCCGAACTTGGACGTCGTCCGGCGTTCTATGTTTTCACTATCAACGAATAAGAACAAAACCGACCGGCGGCGGTCCCGCCGGAAAGGAGTTAAAAATGGAAAGCAAACAATTGATTATGAAACTCAAAGATTTAAAATCAGTCTTATATTCAAGTATAGGAAGTGTTCAGTTTGCTATTGTATATGACAGCAAAACAAATACTGTTATTGAAAATGGTTGTTCTATAGACTTTGCCGTAGAAAAGCACGGAGACAAAGACGTTATACACATAGGAGCTGTTGAAAATCAGTTGTTGATAACAGTATAAATTCACGCCGACGCTCTATGTTCTCTCACTATCAACGAATAATAAAAAATTAAAGGAGATAATAATATGATTATCAATGGAAAAGAAATGTCAGCAAAACAATTCGCACAAGAATATGTCCCCACACCCGAAGAGTTCTCGACTCACACTATGGTTGAGCTTTATTATAAGCTCGAGGATATAAAAACTGTCCTCGATGAGTATTTTAACGGCGCAACCATTGACAAATTGAGCGACGACGAAATCAACGCTATAATGGATATGCACGATGAGTATCTTGAAGAACACGGTTATAGCAGTGACAAATTAGCAAACATTATTGAACAAGTTCTCGACGCATATCGCATCACCATCAAAAGATAATTTTAAAGGAGATATAAAAATGAAACTTTACAGAACTGCAAAATGGTACAACCCCTTCTCAATCGATGTTAACAACAACAGTTATGAGCTTGGTGACATTGTCTTTTTCGACAAAAGTGGAGAAATCTGTCGCACCGGTCATGGTTGGTTTACGTCAGGTATTTCAACGAACAACAATTTTGACAAACTTGAAATTCCAGGCGATGTCAAAAAGAAAACAAAGATTGATTTCAACGAAAAACAAGCTTTTGTTGTTCATATAGAGCAACACGGTTTGTCATCCTATGCTCTCTATATTCCAAGCTCGTCTGTCGAATTATCGGCTCCGACGGCTGTGCGCTCTACAATGGCGGACCACCATTGGGAGATTACTTGGAAGACAAATATCGACGGGGTGTCAATAACCAAATGGCACTTTGTCGATGGACAGAGTCAAGAGATTGTCAAAGAAATCAACCAAATCGGACAAGATATCTCTCGTTTATGGGGTGATACAGCCAAAGCTTTACCGAAGCTCATTAAACAGCTTCAACAGAAGAAAGATGAACTGGACAAAGCAACCGAACGTGCGTTGGCGATTACGGCTGATGCTGTTTTGAAGAACTATAGATAAAGGAGGTGATGCGGGTGATTGCAGAAACAATTGGTGGTCTTGTGATAGTTGGGCAAATCTTGTTCGTTCTCGTAGCCATTTGGATACGACTTCATTCATAAGGAGGTGATTAAATGGACCTGTTACAGCATGCGATTGAAGTAATTATTACCGTGATTGTCATCTTGCCATTGGGCATTTGGTTATGTAAAAAATAACCTTTTTGGGTTTTCACGATAGTCACCATTGAATAAATCGTACTCACCATCGGCCCATATTTTTCCCCGGTGCCCATATTTTTTCGGTGGCCCAATATTTTTTTGACGCGCCCCCCATTTTTTTTACAGAGCCCCAAATTTTTTCTCACGAAAAAATTTTTTAACACAAAGGGCAACGATGCCAGAGGACTATGGCCTATAAGGCCCCCACCAAACCAGGTCAGCGACCTATTTTTATTTTTTTGTCATCCGTCGTCAGCACCCGTTTTTTCTTCTAAGGAGAGCAAAAAAAAAGAACACAGTCGGGGTGTCTAGCAACTGTGTTCTTAAAAATAAAAATAGGAGGTAACATATATATATACGTAAAAGAAACAAGGCGCAATAGGAGGTGATAATAAAAAGATGCGCGATGTATGTGATCTCGGGAAGCAGCGACGTTCCTTCTTTACGGCCGTCAACACCCTTAAGCGGCTTAACCCCGAGGATCGTGTTATGTGAAGAGATCGGGAGGGATGGACGCGAGGAAATCGGCGTAATCACCCGAGAGGAGGACGGCGTCGTCATCGGACGTAGGCTGATAGTCTTCGATGCCATCGGGGAACGTATCGAAGATAAAAGCGTCGCCTGGGGGGATGGGGATTGAGCGCGTGGCTTTTTTTGAATCCATCTGGAACCTCATTGGGTACCTCCTTGTTTCTCTTTATATTTATATTATAACACAGGGAGAGTGAAAAGTCAACAGGGAATGACAAAATATTTATTTTTTTTTATATTTCTCTCTCCGGAGTGATAACAGATCAAATGGGTGCGCAATTTCATTAACGCGCAACACCGCAGGTGTAAGCGTTTGAAACACTGGCGAAGCCGCGTAGGGGTTGAAGGGGACGTTAGTCCCTTTCTATTTCCTGGTGAGGTTTAGTTTTGCTGCCCCAAGGTTTTATTTTTATTCTTACTCTTAGTAGTAGTAGTAGTAGTAGTAGACTATATGAATATATTCAAGAGTATAAGAGTATAATCTTTCTTTCTATCTTCTTATATCTTCATCTTCTATATTCTCTATATTCTCTATATTCTGTTTTCTATTCTATATCTTCTATTCTCTCTTTTATATCTTATATTATGATATTACTCTTACTTTCTTTTTTAATATATATTAATATATATTTATATATATTATATATATATTATTTTCTTTATATTAATAATATATTTATATATTATTAATTATATATATATTATATTATTATATATTAATATTATATTATTATATATTAATATTATATTATTATAATTATATTATTATAATTATATTATTATATATTAATATTATTATATTATTATAATAATATTATTATATATTATATTATATTATATATAATAGATCTTACTCTTATCTCTTATATATTTATCTATTACTCTTATATATTATATATAAACCCTCGGAGAGTATATATAACACGCGCGCGATATTATATATTTCCTAAAGGAAATATATAATAAGGGGATTGCTCGCTTTTACAACAGTCTTAGAAGGTGGTGTCTGGGGCGTAGTTCATCTTCGTCTGTTCATCAACATAGAAGATAAAATGACCATTCTCATCAGTTGCTTCTGCGTGAAAAACAACATAAACATGATCCCCCTTTTTAAGCTTCTTTTCAGCTTTGTGAGCAACACCTCCGATGGCTACCATATCCATAATACAAAAGTGTTTATTCTTACCGAGGCCATCTTTCCCGGTGCAGAGAGTGTAGGTTGCTTTTTTACGAGTACAACCACTGGGGCGTTCTTCGTTAGTTATTTCAACAGGGGATATAATTTTCCCTATTACAGATCCGTGGAACATAATCTTTTTCTCCTTGTGAAAGTCGGCGGCGGACATGTACTATCCGTCGCCTTGTAAATATGCGTAATTGCCCGCCGCCTTAAAACGGCAGTTCTTCGTAGTCCTCTGAGGATTCGGGTGTAACCTCGTCCGCCGCCCCTTCAGCAGAGTCGTCGTTGTTGGTTTCGTCTACCGGTCCACTACGTTGCTTAACCACAGTGAACGAAAACTTATTAGGTTCACCGGTTCCAGCGCCATTTAGGACAAGGTAAACATACCCGCCTCTTTGAAGATTGTGTTCGGCGTAAGTCGCTTGCCTACCCATGGCGACAACTTCGATGCTGCACCATTTGCCGAAATCTTTACCAGTACAGACAGTATAGGTCGCCGTCTTTATTTTATTACCGCGAGCCAATTGCTTTTCGCCGATGGTGATGTTGGTGATGATTTTTCCGAATACGGTCGTCTCAATCATTATATTATCCCTCCTGTGGGGTGTTATGGTTTTCCTCTCGTGTACAGACGTGTAGAATTATTTTTTTATGGTCGGGTTGATAAATCTATCGACCGAGCCCCTTTTGTCTGGCACATCCACATACAGATAAGCGTACAAACCAAAAAAGGGCATTCTAGCGTGTTTGGGCGAGAGTTATTATTGTGCGGGGGCTTTTTTACTTGGCCGCCGCCTGGCTACGGGCCTTGTTCTGTATAACTAGACGCTCAACAAGGGCGGCCCGTTGCTCATCTGTTAAAGTACGTCCAGCAGTTTTGAGTGTCAAAAATTTTTTAGGGGCCTCAAATTCATATGCCACCGGTTGCCCATCATAAGTGGAGATTGAAACCAACTTATACTCTTTGGGATTATTCGTCATTAGTTTTTTGAGTTTGGTGACCATTGTGTTATCACTGGTCCAGATGGTCATCTTATCGCTGTTGCGTTCAAAAACAATCGAAGTCTCTTGTTCGTCCAAGGGGTTATTCGGGAAAGCGACCAAATCGTCAACCGTATACGTCTTTTTTTGTTTAACCATAAGCTAAACCTCCAGTAATATTTTTATAATTCTATTATACCACACGGCGGCGGGTATGTCAACACAGGGTGACAAATACTTCTAACTTGTCGTATAATGAAGCCATCATATCTCTCAAACGAAAATACCTCGGTCGATAAATCTGTCGACCAAACTCTTTTCTTTTACTACAGAGCTTAAATAAGCTCAAGAAAAACCAAAAAAAGGTATCTCAGACCATTTTTCCCCATCACGCGTCCGCCCACACACAAAAAAATACCCAGGCTGCTATGCCTGGATATCTTTCTTACTCCTCATCGTCCCATTCGTCGTCTTCATCTTCGTCCGCCAGCATAATCTGGCACTCTGGGCAGATCTTGTTGTACATCGCCACCCATCCCTTCGGATTCCTCCACACAGTCCTGGTGGTCACATCACACCAATGAGCGATGATGCCGACGACGGACTTGAGCGCCTGGGGACGATCGTACTCGAATTTGAAGCACGGGCACTCACGAATGTTGTACTCCTCACCCAACGCCCCTTGATGCGTCTCGTACTTGCTCCCTTCCACCGGGACGCCAGTCTTGAACTTCGAGCAGGAATGCTCTTTATTGTCGCGGGCGTTCATGCATGACCAGCACAAGGTGTCTGTCTTCAGATTGTTGAAGAAGATCCTGGCGTTGATGGCTTCGACTTCCGACTTGGTTAATTTGGTTGCTTTAATGACTCTGTTCATATCACTGTCTCCTAATCTTTTTATACTTTAAGTATAACATAGGTTCGACAGTTTGTCAACATATTTTTAGAAAAAAAATAAAAAATTTTTCAAGAAAAAAATAGTGCAAAATTTTCCTATTCAATAGTGCAAAAATTTACCATCGGCGGCGGACATTTTTTTATGCGGCTGCGCCCGTTTTTTACCCGTTCGCACTGGTTTAGAAAACTGAACATATCGCTACCAAAACCGTCCTGGCGGAGCTGCATTTTTATAAAAAACAGGGTATTTTGGGATATTTGTGACGAAAATTGTAATACGATGTCGACGGCTGATGACGGTCGATGATGACGTAATGTACCATAAACGGTACATAACTTTAGACAAAAATGACACCGTCCGCCGCCTGAAGTAGGACAAAATATTCCTATTATAGAACAAAATATTCCTATTAAAATGACAAAAAATTACTATCGATTTTGCGGTGAGTTGTGCACTTTTCCACATAGTTGTCCACATCAAAGGTCTCGTTTTCGGTGCCTTTCGTTACTAAAAGTGTATAGTTTTTTTAATGATTCGGGCGGCGGATGACGCCATCGGTGACATTATAATGATACTATCAGTGGCAAAACGTCACTATAAATGTCCCTAATTGGCGTCAAAAACGAACAGAATCCTGCGGTTTTTGTGCAAAGTTAGTACTCGTTAAAAAGGACGAAATCGGATGCCTACGGCTGCCAACGTCCGCCGCCTATGTGTGCCAACGTCCGCCGCCAAAGGTGCAAATAATGCCAAAAAAAAGAGTCAATTTGGTGCAAGTTATCCCATTTTCTACCCTCAAACCCGTCGATTTCGACCGGTTTAAACGTGTCGATTTCGATACGGTGGTCACAAGTGGTCAGCCGTCCCTATTATAATAAAAAAAAGAGGCATCTCGGCCTCTCTCTCTCTTGCGCGTACGCATGTATATATACTATATATAATACGCTCACTTTTTCAGCGCGTTTTCGGTGATCCACTTCGGTATTTTCACGAGTGTGTCCCTCCCGCATTCAATCTCGACAACGGCTTCGTCTGATGTCGCTCGAAGGTCGACGACGAAGTAGAAGGTCGGGTTCTCCTTAGTCAAGATGTAAAAGCGGACTTTTTCGTCGAGCGCCGTGTTCGGATAAAGACTACGGACGCTGGCGAATTCGGCCGGTAGAATGGGCCGCTCAAACTCGATTTGGTTGTCTTTATCAAGTTTGTACTTGGTGCACGCTGTGTATGTGCAGGTTCCGTTGTTGTCGGTGAGTTCGCGGATACGGCTACGGCTGACGCCATCGTTGTACGTCCAAAGCTGACGGATGATGACGCGGTCAGCAATCGTGAACGGTTTGTAGGGACTCGTAAGCAGGTTGACGAAGACCGACTTCGGAAGACGATATCGGAGTTCGTGTTCGAGTTCGTACGATGATGAGTTAGTTGTCATTTGTTGCCTCCTTTGGCGGTGATTTAGAGTGATTTATGGGGGTTTATGGGGGTTTATAGCGGGTTATGGGCGGTTAGGGTAAAAAATTGCCTTTTTTACAGAGGGGTCCAGGACGCTGTATAAAATTTTTGACCACTTCTGACCACACCCATAAAAATTAACATCCCATATAGACCATACGGTCTATATGGGCTTATAAATTACCTTCTTGTTCTGCTCTTTCAGCCTTTCTCAAAAGCATTTTAGCGCACATCGGGCAGAAAATATACTTGTGTGCCCACACTTCGTTCTCCGTCGTCCGGCCATAAACTTCGACTCTGGCCATAGCGTTACCCGACGGGAATTCTCGTCCGCAGTTATCGCACGTTTCCTGTTCTCGTACTTGTACAAAACGAGGGCGATTGACTTTCATATTCTTAATCAGCGGAAACTCTCGATGTCCGAGGTATAACCCAATCTTCGCTAACTTTGTATCATTCACGCACTGCCGTTCGCTTTCGAGGGTATCCATACACGGCTGTCCCTTGTTGGGGCAAAAGTTACAGAACCAGCTTTCGATCAGCAGACGGGCTCGTTCGTTGGTTAAGCCGTTCTTAATTTGCTGGCTCTTCTCTTTACGTCTAACTGAACGAATGTAGCATCCTCTTAACTGACCCAGCACCGCTCTGCAGTCGTTGCAGATCCACGCAGAGTCATCGAAGAGCAACCCATCGTTTTCGGGTTTGCCGCAGACGGCGCACGTACGACAGCGTTTGGTGGTTAAGTCTTCGAATGTCTGTTTAATTTCATCAGCCATCTTCTTACTCCTTATAAACAAAACCAATTAACATCTTCGGTGACGGGCTCCAAATCTGTATCTTCAAAATGGAAGTGTTCCCCTCTTCTCTCTTTAGGGAACACGACGGTGCCGCCGACCTCGTTGTAGTCATGACCATCGTCGCTGACTAAGACAAAGCAACCTTCCGCCTTACCTCTTACCACCTTCGCGTAACTTCCAATTTCTACATCAACACGTCCTTTTGCCGACAAAGGCTCCAACATATCGGTTGTAAAATATACATAAGGGGCTTTGACGGGATTCACGAGCTTAAGACGAACGCCGCGACCAATCTCGGTAATTTGAGCAACCTTGCCGCACAGCATCTTTGCAGATGCGGGGAAACCCATACATACCTTAATGTCGCCGTTGTCAGCGACGCCGTACTCTTGCGCCATATCGTCCCATTCGCGGATTGTCACCAAATCTCCTACTCTAAACTTTGCCATTTTTTTTGTATCTCCTTTTCTGTTATGTTCTCATTATACACCAGCCGTCGTCGTTTGTCAACCTTTTATGACACATGTTTCTTAATTCCAAACGTGTCATACACACGGTCCGTCAGATGTTTTGTCAACTGTTCCGCTGATAAATTTACCATCACACACAGGTTGTTGCACTTGTCGATGTTGGTGATTACTGCGTCCTCCAATCTCAGATTTATTGAGCCAACCTCAAAAACGCCGCCCATAATTACTTTGGTGGTAAGTTCGACGGTTATCACGTCTCCCACTTTGGGCATATAGTCTTCCTCGCCCGAAGTCAACACCGCGTCATTGATTGTGAAAGCCAATGTGGTTGCATTGGCTTCCTGACTCAACATTGAATCATTGGCCACCATCTTACCTCTCAAGACATAGTTCAAATGGATGACTTTTGCATCCCAAATCGCTCCAATTTTCATAATCGTTATCTCCTTTTACAGCAAGTTAAGTCGTTACCTAGTGCTATAATTGCTGTAGCACCTGCCGAGTTTCACTCTCTCCAATAATCATAGATTTCGATGACATATCTGGTTTCCCCTTTGTCGTCTTCGAGTTTTTCAATCACTATTCGATTATATTTCTTAACAAAATCCATAATTTCTTCAAACGTGTCGACTTCAATCAGTTGATACAAGGTATTGTATCTTTTCGCCCTCATACAACCATCTATTAGTCGATCTTCTAAAAGGGGGTAGTGTCGAAGAAGTACTTGCCTGTCTTCTTCCCCTTGTGTGCATCCATAATCAAAGTTCGAAGTAGCCGTTATTCCAAATATCATAATTCAATTCTCCTATTAGCCGCCGGTTCGTGGTTTAGTCCTTCACGCTGAATAACGGCTCGTTCTCTTTCCCCATCGCCGTGAGTAGTCGCTGCTCACTCTCGTGGAGAATCGTGGCGTAATCAATCGTCATCGCCATCGCTTGAGCTATTTTGTTGAGCTGAGTGCAAATGACATTATAACAGAAGTTATATTTGGCGCGTTTAGAGAAGAGCATCGTGAGAGACTCGTTCCTTTTGTCGGTGTAACGGTCTTCGTCAAGAGTGAGCTCACTACGTCTCTCTACGCAGACTTTGGTTTCGTCGTATTCAGTTTTCTGACACGAGTAAGTTGCCAGGCGCTGCATGAGACGCTCGTCGATGGTTTTGGTGATGTAAGTGGCCAGCTTGTGTGTAGGCATAAATTTCTCTAACCCAATAGGAGCGAGGGCGCGGGTTATGTAAGCAACCACACTGCTGCGACTTATTATGAGTGAGTAAAACGCCGTGAGAGCTACATCGCTCTCTTCTTTGAGACCTCTCATACTTGTGCCGATGAGGGTTAGGGTGTTGAAAAACTGTAATACGTCCTTATGGGACATCTTTTTGCTTTCTTTAATTTTCATATCAATCCTCCTGTTTTGGGAACCAATAAATCAAGACTGCGAGCGGCAGCTGAATATTTTGGCGTTTTTCTGTAAGTATTATAAAGTCGTTCAATAGTAATTTGTTATTCTCGATACCATCTGCCATTTTCGCGAGGAATGCTCGGAACAGGTTTTTGTTGATATCGGTGAGAGTTTTATAACCGAGGGTTCGGTCCATCACCAACTCAAACACACGCGGGAAGAAACAATCTATTTCCTGGGCCTGGTTTGGGTCCACGATAATTTGTTTGATTCGAGCGATGTCAGCAGCGTCCGGTTTTCCCAGCCGTAAATAATGAGTAACTGTGTTTTCTGCGATGTGTGTATTATACGAGAAATAATACGTCTTGTTGGGGATGAGAAAATCTACAGCTTGTGTAAGCTCTAGAAAAAGAGATAAGAGAATCTCTTTGGTGGGTACAGGATTTTCGGGAGTGGTGACTTTGCACACCTCGGTAGTGATAGTCGATTGTGCCATGCTCATTCCTCCCAACCACATTCAGGGCAGTACCTTCCAACAACTTCGCTTACTTGATAAGCAGGTCTTCCGTCAAGATACCCCGTTTCGGTTTCAACCTCTTCTTCGAGTTCTTCCCCGCAATCAGGACAACGTCCATCTTCGATGAGTTCTTCGCGAAGCGTGCGGCGTGTTTTTTTCACCCACTTTTTAAGGATTTGGAAGATCTCTTCGGGTGTATGTCTTTCGAGGTCATCTGAGAAGTCTTCGAGGTCCTCGAGGGCTTCAAATTTGTCGTTATAATCTTCGCTGATGGTAAAATCTAAACTGTCTAATACAAATTTCATAGTTGTTACGCTCCTTGTGTGTTATATTGTTAGTATAGCACAAGGATTAGATTTTGTCAACATATTTTGAAAAATTTTTTCAGAACATGAACCCCAGTTGATGCGCACTGAGAACAGCGCGTTCAAAACGGCTGGTGGCACAAATGGCGCCGGCGTTAAGTTGTGCTAACTTATTTTTGATATACTCTTGTTTCAGGGTTTCAAAGCGCGTCTTGTCGGTCGTCCAGTTGGTAGTATTTTCCTCGCTTTTATTCAAGGTGTCTTCCCAATCGAGAGCGCGGTGTTGGTCAGTAGTAAGACGTTCGTAATCGAAGATGTACACCTGGTCAGATTCCGTCAATATGGGGATTTCGGTGATAAAAAATTCTGTATCGTAATTTATTATATAAATTGTTTTCATTTATGTTTACCATCCATAAAATAAAATAGTTTCATTGTCCCAATCAATAACTTTTAACAGGTGAATTAGGTTAAAGATTGCATGTTCGTATATATAACTTCTGGACACCTTATATTTGTTTGACTCATCTATATTTTCAAACTGATTTTGTAGCCAGTAAAGTCTACCCTTTACAAATTTCTTCATTTTATCGTGTTCAGATATATCCTCGGTCATAGTTATACCCAATGGATACTGGACTTCTTGTCCGTCCCCTAAAAGCGATTGATAAGCACTTATGGCCTTTTCCTTATATATCTTAATTGCTTCTAACAAACCTTCTTTACCGACAACGAAAGGGTAATAAGCTTCAAAATATTCCTGGCAATCTTTGTCGCCAAATAATGGTTTGCCGGTGTTGTATATTCTTTCGGCGGTATCTTCATAATATAATTTGCCGAATTCAAAGATTTCAGTTCGTGGAAAAATTTCATCGAAATCTATATAACCGCTGTCAGCATCGCCATACTGTCGTTTTAATTCGCTAAGACTTATATTGTTGCATTTTTCTATATCCGATTTTTTAACTAAATAAAAATAATGTCTGTATCCCATTTTTATTCTCCTACTGTTATTGCGTCTGCTCTTATTGCCGCACCGATTACTTTACATACAGTACACGATATATTGCTAAAATCGTCATTGTCCATAAACGGGCACCTACATTCAAAGGTGCAACAATAGTCTATATTTCTATTTGTATAATTACTAATCTTATTCGATACTTTTCTTATTTTATCTTCAATTTGTTTATCCGTCATTCTACCCTCTCAAATGTTCTCCTAAAACTCCCACTGTGGTTTATCCTTAAATTCTATATTATATCTTTCTTTAAGATATTTTACGGTTGGCATAAAAAACACTCTCGGAACATTGATGTTGGGAATATTTTCTTTTGCCCATTCAAGAATGTCGTCTGGTAACGGCATAGACAGCATACAATATGTTATAATGTGATTCAACATATCAGCAGTTAGTTTATCATTAGCAAACTCTTTGTTGCAGTTCACATCAATTTTGCTCGGGAGCCAAGATTGTGCGAACGACAATTTATCTTGCAATTTCTTGATTTTATGCGCCGACAAGCTGGGAATCATAGACAGTCCTATATCTTCAAAGTCGTTTTCAACAAACCATCTTTTTATGATGTCTGCTTCTTTAACCGGATCGGTTGTATATCCATATTGCTCTAATAATTCTTTAAGCGTCATTTTCATACTCCTCCAAAAGTTTGTCTATGTCGTCGATAAACACATAACCATCCAGATAATTATCGTCATAAATACTCAACGACTTCAATCTGTTCAGCACGTCGATTTTCGCTTGCTTGACCTGTGCTATCATTTCTTTATCACTTGCGATTTGATAATTTGCAAACTCTTCTTGAAGTTTTGCATAGTCTTCTTCCGTAACACGCTTCGCCTCAATACACTTCCAGCAGTTTTCTTTGTTCTCATCTTTCAAACGCTCAATCTCTTTCTCTTGCTCGGTTATAAGATTGAGTGTGTCTTTGAGAATTTTGTCATTACAATAACTAAAATCACCGTTTTTATTATACGGGCAGTCCTTACAAGGGTTGATGCTCGGGTTTGAACAACACTCTAATGCTTTCTTAATATCGTCTATATTCATTCTTCTACCTCCCTGATGAGTTCGTCGATATCATTCATTGCACCCTCTGCGAGATAATAACCACCACCATCTAAATTGAAATAAGCGTCTATTGCGGTTTCAACGCGTTCTTTCAACTTGTTCAACACTTCGATTTTGGCTTGCTTGACTTGTGCTGCAATTTCCTTGTCACTCGCAGTTTGATATTTTGCAAACTGTTCTTGCAATTTTACGTAATCGTTTTTCCACTTTTCAATCTCTTGTTCTTGTTCAATGATAACGTTGAGAGCATCAGTTTTTAGTTTGTCGGTACACGTTAAGTCGTCGTGATACGCACAGCCCTCGCAAGGGAAAGCGTTGGCACAAAACTCTAACGCTTTCTTAATATCGTCTTTATTCATTTTTCTACCTCCACACCGTAGTTTTTTGCAATTTCTTGAATCCTACCCATCACGCCATTTTGCAAATTAAAATATAGGACATTCAAAATAGCTTTCGCCGTTTCCTTGCGCGTTTGTTTGAGTTCTCGCCTTAAATCTTTCGCTTCGTTGTAATATTTTGCATTGAGTTCTTGCAGTTCAGTTTCAACTCTATTAAGTCTTGTAATCTCGTCAACTGCTTTTCTTAACCCTTCAACCGTTAAAGGTAAATCACCTATACTTGAAGTCATAATCGCACCTTTTTGAGTATCGTATAAACTTTTTAACATTTCATACTCTTCTCTTGAAAGCACAACGCTATCTTCAGGGAGTTTTCGGTAGTTGTTTCCATAGAGAACACTTGCAACTTCACTTTTATACATTGGATTTAATGAAACACATTTATCTAAAAGTTTCATAATATCTTTTATTTCGTTTCTTTCTTTCGTCATTTCCTCGATTTGCTCTTGTTTAGTCATCTTTGTGTTCCTCCAAAAATTCGTCGAGTTGATATTTTTTAACAAGGTCAGGTTCTGCCAAAAACTGATTTGCAGCGTTAAGAGGCTCGTTTAACCCAAAAGTGTCGTTTAGTTGCCGGTTGATATAATACAAAATTACTTTTGCATTCGATATATCTTTGCAAGATATTTTGTCGCCTGACAACATAACAGCCAAAATATGGGCTTTTAAATTTTTTGCAAAATTTTTAAGCAATGCGCCGTCCACGAATCCTTGCTTCACCAATTCGATTGCCGAATAATAATCGTGGCACCTATCGTTGACTGGAAAGATTGACGGAATGTCATGATAATGACAATCGGCGCAGTTTGTCGTCCCACACGAAGGACCGTGTAGGATTTTTGCAATTTTCATAATTTGAACGTCAGCCTTAGAGTTGGACATCGTCGTAATCCTCGTCGTCCATTACAGTGTCGTCATCAATTCCCCACAATGGGCCGGAGCAGTCAAGGCAACCCTCGAAGAACTCAAAGAATTCGTCGTCGGAATCGTCATCGTCTTCGATATCATCGTACTGATATTCGTCGTCATCGTCATCGAACCCGTAATCTTCGAGCGCCGTCATTTGCTCGTCTTTAATATCTTGTTCCATCGCTAACCACGTTAAGAAAAATTCATCCATAGTTGTCGCTCCTTTCGGTTTTTAATTACATATTGAGTATAGCAAAAAAAAAGAAACCTGTCAACATTATGTGACAAGTTTCTTTGTGGTTTTTATAAAAGTTTTGCGTATTGATTATCGCTCGCCAGCGTGACTCCCAAGACATCGTCATATTTCGAAGGGCGATTGGGAATATACCGCCCAAATTTAACAATAACGTTTTGATACTGTTGAAGTTGGTGGTATTCGTGACTAAACCGCGTGCTACGCACTTCTTCCTCGGTGTAACCGGTGTAGATTACGACGTCGGCGTTGCTGTTGTAGGCATTCCGCAATAGGTCGATAAATTCAATGACTTCGGTGATTTGAAGGAAAGGCTCGAGACCACCAAAAACTATAGCGTCTGTGAATGGATTCGAAAGAAAACGAAGGATGATGTCATCAGTCGGAATTGATTTAATGGGACATTGTCCCCACTCCGCGTTTTGACACGTGGAGATAGGGAGATTATTTTCAGTGCAACATTTGAAGTCACACATACACGCCCCGATGAACATGGCTGGTTTCTTATAATTGACGAAATCTTCGTCTTTGATAAACTTAATTTTCATCAGAGTTCACCGAAAACCAGTCGCGTTTTGCAAATTCCGCCTTACGCTCTTTGGAATATGTTTTTTCCGGCGTCAGGAATCCGACAATGCGTTGGTAAGTTGTTTCGACGGGTTCCCCACAGATTGGGCAGATGTCGCCGTAAAAACCGTGGTTATTTTTACACGCGCTGATGCGGGTGCAGAAGGCAAAATACGGGACTCCAAAGTCGGCCACAGTGTTGAGAAGTTTCCACGCTGTGTCGAAGTCTGAGAGGGGCGCGTCGATGTTAATATGCGCAATCGAACCACCACTACAAGCCGCGTCGAGAGTTGAGCTCGCTATCATTTTATTATGGAGCGAAGTGTGCGTCGCCAGCGGAATCCATTGGTTACCATAAAGAGGAAGATCGTATTCGCCATTTGCGTACAAGAGTTTGTCTTTTTCTTGTAAAATAGTCGCGCAGCGTTCAGCAGGTACTTGTTCAATATTGATTTGATAATCTACCTTTTCTGTCTGGATAAACAGGTCTTTTGCATCATGAATGGCAGCGAGGATTTCGGTGGCAAATTCAAGGCCGCTTGGCGTGTAATTCGCGTTACCAAGAGTGTCGACATATGTGCCGTTTAAGTGCTTGATTGCTTCCCATAAACCTGTGATTCCGATTGTATTGTATTGGGACTTGAGGTGAATGAGATCGAGTGTGTAATTGGGGAGCAATCCTTTTTCAATATTGCGAGCAATGATTGAACGCACACGGTCAAGCACTCTTAAACACAGGTTAACCTTCGATTTGAGCAAGTCAAGATAATAGGCTTTAATTTGTGCTTTGTTGGTGATGTGGTTTTTCTCGCTCCATACTTTTGTAACGTATGCGATGCGAGCTAAGTTAATTGTGTTAACTTTGACAGAGCCGACCTCGAGGGCGGTTCCGCCGATGGAATTAAAATCAGGACTCCGTATGTTTCCAAACGGGCTGGGCTATCTCTTATACGACAAGGTCAATTGTCGCAAATCCCCATTTCCGCTTATGTATCAATAATAAGCGTACTCCTGTTGGCCAGGATAGTCTCTACAGGTTGAGAGTGTGCGGTGCCTTTGAACTTGCGAAGGGGGTAATCAAGTTCGGGGTTGAAATGATTACGACCGGTGTTAATAGCTTTTATTGTGCTAACATTAAAGTTAAAATAATCTGCTATTGTTTGCATTGTACAGAGGCTATTTTGCAAAAGCCAAATAATATTATCAAGTTGAATTGTGGACAAGTTGTAAGGACCTTGTGTTCGAATGGGATAAACCTCATTTTGTCGCTTATAAGTGATTCCAAAATTAATATTATGAATCACAGGCTGTCGAATGGGTGGGTTAAACAGCTTTCCTATTTGTGGTTCTGTTAACACACCTCGTTTCAGTTCTGCAATGATGATATCAACCTGTTTATTGGAAACCACTGAACGAGGATGATTTTCTCCCAACAATCGCGGCGGATCGTCACCACCTTTGGCAATATTATAACCGTTTGGAGCCAATGTATTATAATATTGTATGTAATAACGTTCCTTTTCGTTGTAATTCTCTGTCCACTCGAGAATTTCCATTTTAAAATTTTCTTCGCCATATTTTAATATTGCGAAATATAAAATTTGTGAAGAGCTAAAATCATGATTCCTAGCATGCGATTTATGTGCAATAAAACGACGTTCTGGATTCACGGATTGTCCAATATAACTCTTCCCGTTAACTTGATTTGTAATTTTGTAAATAGCTTTTTGCATATTTCACTCTCCTTCCCACGGGATTCCCATATTCAATGGAACTTAGGGTTCCCCGTTAGCCGCTTATGCGACCCTGGTGATAAACCAGAAAAGGGATTAAAGGGCATCTTTTTAATCTTCACCCAAGATTTTTAACATCACTCACAAGGCGACAACAGTTTGAAAGACTGGTAACATCTTTACTTATAAAGAAATTGCTGTCGGCCCATTTCATATTGTGTTTGCAACACCATTTGGCAAAATCTTCATCAACGAATTTGCCGTCGATACGAAGAAGAGCATAGGTGAGCACCGGGAACGTCATCATGTTGATTGAACGAATTTCACTAACCTTTTCCATAAAGGCTTTTTGATATTCGATGAGTTCGTCGATGTAGTCAATCACACACGTTCCATCGGGATACTCTACTCCGCCGAACAGCGCCATAAGGTATTCGCGGTCAAAGATAGAAAAGTTTGTAAATGCACTTTGCGTAACGCGCAGGTAAGGTTGATTCAGTTTATAAATAATACGCTGGAATTCTTGGTCGCGGTAATATTCGGGAGAATGGAGATAGTATTTGTTCTCACAATCTTTCTTCCAGAAATAAAAACTATAAATCAAGAAGTTGGGAAGACCAACAGCACCGGACGTTCTGTTTGCGCACCAGCTTACCATTTCTCCAACAAAATCCGTGTAGGTTGTTAGATGTTGGGGTGGCTGCGCGTTGAAATTGTTAACAAAGAACAACCCTTTGTTTACGAGTGGGGTTAGATCATAAGCGAAACAATAGGAACGGAACGTGGCCGAACAAAAATCGTGCAAATAGAACCCGCCGTTCCACTCTTCTTCCGCCCATCTCTTTGCTTCTTTGAGACCGTATTTCTTCTTCATTTCATAGAAGATTTTATGGAAAGCAAGTAGCTTAGAATGTGGCTTTGACATTTCGTTTTCGAGCGTCGTGATATCTTTATGGTCTATATTGGCGTTGCTGTCAATAGAAGCATCGGCAACTGATGTAGACTTCACAAATTGATCGATGAACTCTGTATAATTAATTTGTTTGTCGGCTAAGCCGTTGAGATAACACATTTGGTCGCCGTATTTTCTGTTTAGGTGTTTAAGTGTAGTGACAAAATCTTTGTCAAGGTTGATATTAATGTGTAGCTTTCGTTTTGTCATAGAATACTCCCATATATATTTTAATTAGTAAAAAAGGGGTTGCCCTTTTATAAGGGTCAACCTCTGGTTTTCAGCCATTTGATGGCTTCATTGAAATCATAAGATGTTCCGTCGACAACCAAGTGAGGCGCTGAATTATATTTCAATGCTTTCATTTGTTCGATGTCGTCAACTACTGTAAAATCTACACCCGCTTGGGTAAGTTTTGTCTCAAGCATTTTACACTTGGGACAGTGTGTACTGTAAAGAATTATCATATACCTTGCTCCTTAAAAATTATTTTGGTCGGGGTGACACGATTCGAACGTGCGACCTTATGGTCCCAGGCCATACGCGCTCCCAGCTGCGCTACACCCCGAAGAAAATGGGGCCGCCCATACTTCTGACATCCCGGATTTTGGGAGCATTTTCTGGAGAGCCCCGTTAAAAAATTTTGTAGTAGAACCGTTTCCAAACTACTACCGTACTCTTGTACTTTGAGTACCTTGTTACATTAACTTACCGCGAATTAGTTAGTAACCTATGCTCTATCACTGCACATACGATTTTTGTCAGTCGGGCGACCATTTGTCGTGTCGCCGTGGTGCGACCAGTGAGACTCGAACTCACACATCTGTGATACCAGCTCCTAAGGCTGGCGCGTCTGCCAATTCCGCCACGGTCACATTATTTCTTTTTACCAAACCACATTTCCGCCGCGTTCTCAGGCAGCGGAGATGGGATGGCTGGTGCAATATCTTCGGTATACACCATACTTGATTGTAGTGCTTCTTTAATCTCTTTGATTTTCTTAGGGTCTGTAACAATTACAGGCTTATCGTCAATCATATAAACCTCCATAGTTATAGTGGCTACCGAGGAGGGACTTGAACCCCCAAGACTTTCGTCGCCAGAATCAAAATCTGGTGCGTCTACCAATTTCGCCACTCGGCATTAGCAAAAATATTATTCTATTGGCAGGCCCTCTAAGATTCGAACTCAGATCTTACGGTTTTGGAGACCGATATTTTACCATTAAACTAAGAACCTAAAAAGTTTTGAGGGAATAGGCCACTCACCTTATTGATTTTGACTTTTATGATAACCTTCCTTTTAAGGCTTCTTTTATAAATTGTGCGCTTACGCCATAGTCCAACGCAATCCGTCTATATGACTCGGTTTTGTGACGTTCTCTAATCAAATCTAAATTTGCTAAAATCACTTTACGTTTATCTGACATTTGTTTTGGTGTAATTGATTGGCGATATTTCATAGCGCAAGAATTATTACAAAATTGTCTTTTATGAGAATGTTTCATTGGTAATAGATTGCCACAAAATTTACAATATGCAGGTTCATTCTTACTGCCTCGTTTAGTATTGTTATAAGTAGCTGCACAACTGTGACTACAAAAAGTATTCAAACGATGATCGTAATCAAGAATTTTATTACACACTAAGCAGCGCTTTGGATTCTGTTCATAACGTTTTATATTATCTTGCCTTACTTGTTTAGCACTCTCGTGTGAAGCAAGGATAGCAAAAGAAGCCCGGTCGAAAACTAAATTATCATTTATATAATCAAAGCTGAAGCCGCCGTTTGTTTGATTGAGACACTTCGCTGAATCCTCTTGGCGACACCTCTGCGCTAAAATATGCTCCAAATCCAGCGAATCTTGTCGGGTCTCAAAAACACCTAAAATCTCTTTTTTATGATTTTCAACACCATATTGCTTGATAGACTTTCGAATAAGCTTACCAGACCCCATGTAATTATCATCCACATTATCAGTTTTATGGGAACCAATATAATATTCCCCTGTAATGTTACAAGTGATTTTATAAGTTACAAACATTGTATCTCCTGATTCGTCAAAATTTTACCGCCATTGAGCCATATCAACCTATTTTTCACTCGCAAGCGTAATTAACAATAACCAACTCTTTGATTTGCCCACGCGCATCGCCCTTACTGTTGATGTTACGACGAGCTAAAACTTCATGAACATACAGTCCTTCTGTGCTTTCATATTTATCACGAAGAGAAGTGTCATTTTCGTCAGCCGAATTCGACAACATCGTCGCCGCACCGGTTTGACCACTTTTGATAAAAAACTCACACAGGCGGTTTTGTTCTTCGTCACCGAACCCATCTTTATCGTAAGCGGTAAAAGAGTTTTTACCTTTGAGAGGACGGTAAGGGGGATCGAAGTAGACAAAAGAGCCTTTCTCGATGTCCCACTCTACCTCAGTGAAATCACCACGGTAAATATCCACCTTTTGAAGAATGTCCGCGCATCTCTTGAGGTTATCAGCATCGCAAATCGTTGCTGTGTCATATTGACCAAACGGAACATTGAACTCGCCCTTACTGTTGACTCTATACAAACCATTAAAACAGGTTTTGTTTAGAAAAATAAACTCAGCCGCTTTTTGGTAACAATTTGTATGAGAGAGCTCGGTGGTGTTGAACGATTGCCTTGTCAACAGGTAAACCCCTTTCTTACCATCCAAGGTCGCCTGTCCGTCGTACTTCGTTTGAAGCGTACGTAATTCGTCTATTAATCTTTGATGATTTCTCTTAAGGCACTGGTACACATTAATCAGTTCGGCATTACGGTCGCAAATAACGCCGCGACGGAACGGATAACGTTGCATCATATAAAAAAGCATTGCCCCACTGCCAACAAGCGGCTCTACATATGTTGTGTATTCCCCTGACTTCACTCTAGTGTAGAAGTCTTCACCTGATTTAGACACCGGAAGAAGTTTATCCAATTGAGGAATGAGTTGGGTTTTACCACCTGCCCACTTCACAAAGGGGCGAGCAAAAAGTTTTTTCTGTTTAGCCATAAATATGCTCCAAGTTGTGTTATGTCAAAATTTTACTGCTTTATATGGATTTTGTCAACTTCTAGTGACAAAAAAGTACAAATAAAATCACAGTTTTATTTGCCGTATTTTTGGGGATTTTTTGTAATATCAGAGGAAGGATTGGCGACTCACACAAACGAAAAAGAAAAGGGGTGATTTTTACGTTGTCCGCCAACGCCAGGAGAACCCTAGAAAAGAGTTCGAGTTTTTCCGTTGCTCGTCAACCTTCGGTGCATTCGTCCGATAACGCTTCGGATTATTCTAGTGTCACAACACTCGTGCTGTCTGCCAAATCCTTCTCTGATATTGGTGGAACATCTGGGTGCTGCCCCCAGGTCCCGTACAGTTCACTTCGGATTTAAGTACGGTCGAAACTTTTCTATGTCCCACGTGCGGTATTACACCGCAAGTTGTTATTTGTCTAGGAAGACAACATTGGCGGGCTGAGGAATTTCTTCGTCGTCGCCCTCTTCTTCTTTTTCCTCAAGTTCCTCTTCGGAATCCGCAGCGTACTCTTTGATGTATTCCTTGGTCGGATCTACCCACACAAGATACGGACACCCGTAGTCGCGGTCTGCGTAATCGTACTCTACGCTGACATACATTCCATCGCTCCAGATTTTAATATCTTGTTCTTGCGCCAAGAGGATTCTAATGAAGTCGTTAAAGTCTTTGCTTGCTTGACCACCTTCTAAAACTCCTGTGAGTTCAAAACATAAATACTTTTCCGCTTGCATAATCATGCCTCCTGTTGGTTGGTGCCCTGCATATAATCTTTGTCAAGCCATTTTTTCTTTTCGATAAAATCGATGGCTTCATCAATATGTAAGAACCCAACACAGTTGAAGTTACCGTCACCGTTGCTGTCGCTATTGGGGACGCCCACATAGAATGGACCGAATGCCTCATTATGTGCGATAATAACCTTACCAAGCTTATCTTTGTTAAATTTACACAAATGATTGGTGGCAGGATTCTTAATCAACCCGTCGAGATTAATTAACCACACCTTATCTGGGCAGCATTCTCCAGTGATTCTCGAAACACCACCGGGAGCAATATCCAAGACGTTCAGGTCGGCAAGTTTTTGTTCGGCGTCCTCAGCCGTGAATACAGGAACCAATTTGATAAAATCGAATTCGAGATTCATTTTTTTAATGACGAGGAACAAATAATCACTAAAACCGCGAACGATAAATCCTTTTTTCAATTCGTCCTCAGAATGAAGAGCGATTTCTTGGTCGATCTTTGTCCATATTTCATCGGCCAACACCTGGCCTTCCTCAAGTCCTTCGACATATATATTGTCGTGCATATACAAATTCTCCTTTCAGTCGTCAATTTCTATTCTTCTATAACCGTCTTCAATGCGAACACTAATCCAGTTCGACTCAATTTGAGTATCCGACCAAATTATTTCTTGTTCACGAAGAAGTCGTGTCGCAAATGAGATAAAAGCCGATGAACAACCAGCTTGTCTCATAGCTTTCCTAAGTTCAATCATAATCGTCTCCTGTTACTTGCGATACTTGTGTATCCCATATGTATCTGGAATGTCCAGAACTGTGATTAGTTCAGCAGTTGGGCTAAACACGAAGATTTGATTCCCGAATACCCTGAGCTCTGCGTCTATACAAGAACGAGACGCGACCTTTTGTAAATACTTACGAAATTTGGGATGCGTAAACGTGTTAGGCTTTTTACCGTTGCGATATGCTCTGTCGATATATGCGACAGCGTCTTTACAATTTGAGCGTTGAATCACTCTTTCTAATCCGTGTTTTGTTGCGTTGCAATTTTCCATAGTGTACCTCACTTGTTGTTTATACACTGATATTAGCACACTTTTGGAAAATTGTCAACACATAATGACAAAAAACTTTTTTAAATTTCATCCAACGACGAAACCAGTCCGTGGATGATACCTAACTCTATAGCATCTTTTGCCCAAATAAACCACTCTGTGCTTCTTTTTTTATTATATATCTTTTCTGGAATAGTGGTTCTATCGAGGACATATTTTTTCAGTAATTCTACACATCGCGTATAGTGTTCCATTTGGCTTTTGCTTTGTTCATAGGTTCCCGCAGCACCGCCAGAACCGCTATGGATTAAGAACTGAGCGTTAGGATACGCAAAACGCTGGCTACCAGCGAGCATGATATAGAACCCAGCCGACATTGCTACACCTACGTTGTAAGTGTACACCGGAGTCTTACTCAGCAACAGAGTGTCAATGAAGTGCAAGCAAGCGTCCAGACTCCCACCATAAGAATTTACTAAAACTTTAATGGGTTTGCGTTCTTCGACGGGTATATCCTTATCTTGGCGATTCCAACGAATGATTCGACGAGAGTACTCAATAAGAGTGTCGTCGATATCGAAATCGATATAAATAATACGTTCGTTGAGATCGAGATAGGTTTCGTATTCATTCAAACTAGGAAGGGGACTAACTTGCCCAAGTTTCCCCAATTCAACTGTAAGGTCCTCAAGATTAGTAAAATCTTCACACTTATTATACATAATACATTCTCCTTTCTGTTAATTTGGTTGTGTTGTGCCTAATTTTTGTTAATATTTTACAACTAATAGAACCATTGTTTACCCTTGTCTCATTAAAATTTTAGATCTTAAAATATCCCGATTTGCGCCTACCAAAAACAAAATATTGTTTATTTTGATATTTCACAGTATCAAATAATTTAAATCCAAAAATGTCGCCAATTAGTTGATTGCTTATCTTTCGCCCATTTTTACACAAATTATTTTTATAAATCTGCCGATTTTGCCTTCTGACACATTTTTGATAAAGATAATATTCCAAGGGTTTCGCCAAAGGATTGCCACTGATACACCGCGCATCGACATGGTGTTCTTTAGGCAGACCATTCTCGATTCTTATGTTTTTCGTAACATATCCAAAGGTTTCATGAACATTCGGATATGTTTGGTTTAATCTTAGCAACAAGGTTTTCCTCATGATACCCATAAATGCAGCATCTCGATAATTTTTACCACGTTTGAGCTTTAATTCAACTTCGCCTTTATGATAAGCTTTATGACAGGTTTCACATAAAGTGATTAAATTATTTGGCGCATTGCCACCGGTTTTGCGACTTTCAAGATGGTGTACATTTAATACATTATCTTTTGATTTACCGTGGCAACATTGACATTCGTGGTTATCGCGGAACAATACATATTCTCTTACATTCCAGAAACCTAATTGATTACCCTGTTGATATTCTTCTCCCGATATTTCGGGATTGTTTATCTTCTGGATATCGAATTGAGCGGTTTCGACAATAAGTTTAGTTATCGGCAAAATCTCATATAAGTGTCTTATAACTTGAATATGCGCATTTATCTTTTGCTCAATGCTGGGAGCTAGCCAGCCCTTGTGTTTTGAATGGACACGATTGTTAAATCTTGCTGGACGATATCTTAGTCTACTTCTACGAGTTCTACGAGCTTCGCGACGAGACGACAATTTCTCTACGATATCGTTTCTTAACTCAACTTCAGCTTCATACAGCACTTGTTTTTCCGTTGTTGCAGAAACACCGATGTACTTACTTCCGGCATCAACCCCAAGAGCGATGTCCTGTGTCTGATTTTCACAATCAAATAGTAATTGAATTGTAAACGGTTCGTATTTTACTGTTCTTGCTTTGTGTTGTTTTAGCAATTTTCTTGCCTTTGCTTCTTTGCAAGGCATTAATGGTTTGCCTTGTTTGTTTAATACATATACCATTGCTTTTATAGCCTCCTATATGTTAGAGTGGTTACTCCACGACAATGTTATTCAAAGGTTTAATGTATGCAACACTGTTCCTACCCATCAGAACTGTTTAATCACATACCGCAGAGCGTAAGACTGGAGAGTACATCCTACGGTGCCTATATATTCTTTGATAACGTAGCTTAACGCTTAGTCTGATCAACTAGTGAGTAAACTCGCGCTCTATTAGAGCTGGGTAATTGACACTTTTTGGTCATCTAAATACTCCTTTGGTTTTGTCGCTTCTTGTAAAAGCTCGCACAGCCAGGTTTGTTTTGTTTTCACACGACTAATTTTGACTGCTTGTTGTAAAATTTTCTTCTGTCCAATCAAAACGCAATATTTACGAGCTCGAGTAATCATTGTGTACAGCAATTCTTTGGACATTAGAGCGTATGACGAGCTGTCGATAGCTCCGATTACATACGGGGATGAGTCGCCCTGTTTTTTATGCACGGTGATAGCATATCCTAAAGAAAGGTTGTTATAATCCTCTGCTCCCAAAACAATATCACCTTGCTCTGTCAAATTGACAATCATAAAATCAGGTCCAATTTGTTTAATATAACCTACATTCCCATTATAGATAGGTTCTTTGTTGCCTTCTATATTGATGGTCTTGTAGTTGTTTTTCATAATGATGATTCGATCATTAGGACGGTACGTATAACTGTATTTATAGTTCCCGTCGGTATATGGTACTGTTATTTCATCCACACTGGGCGTACCGTTGACAATCTCTTGAATGGCTAGGTTTAACGCTCTACAGCTGGCCTCGCCTCGACTACGCATCGGAACTAACACCTGGATGTCATTTGCTGGAACGTGTTGGTTAATATAAAGTTCCTTAAACTCGTCAATAATTTTTGATTGTGTCAAAGCACTATCAATATAAGTAACGAGTTTAAAATCTTTACGAACTCCACGATATTCAACACCACTGGTTTTCGGCCCCACAATTTGTTCTCCACATGCAACCTTAAGTGATTGTGTGATAATGCCGCTATCTGCCTGTTGTCGTTGTATTTTTGTTAACTGGACAGTTGGCATCGTGTGTGATTTAATTGTGTCGGTGAGAACGCTGGCTAACCCAATTGCTTCAAGCTGTTTGGTATCACCAATAAATAACACTTTGGCGCCGGTGGGGATTGCTTGTAACAAAGAAAGGGTAATTTCTCCACCCCACATTGATACTTCGTCACCGATTATGATGTCATATGGTAAGGGGTTCTCTTTATTGTGCAAAAATTTACCTGACTCTGGATCGTACTTAAGTAACCGGTGAATGGTCTTTCCTTCAATATGAGTTATTTCTGTCAATTTAGAGGCAGCACGACCTGATAAGGACACTTGAGCAACGCGGAAATTATGGGCTTCGAGGACGTGAGCGATGCCGTTTACGGCCGAAGTCTTGCCGCATCCGGCCCCACCCGTCAAAATACTGAACTGATTGTTCAAAGTGTTCCAAATCGCGGTTCGCTGTTCCTCAGTATATTCGAAGCCTTGTTCTAGTTCCACGCTGCGAATTATTGTTTCGGCTCGTTCTGGGTTAATCTCAATATGAGCTGCGCCGCGTTGAATACGAAGTATCTCATTGGCGATTTGTTGTTCAAGTTCACGGTATTCCATTAACCCAACACGTTCAGTTTCTTTATCATAATACAAAACGTGATTTTTAATATTACGACGAATAAGTTCATAAATTCGCTCATCGTTGTGTGGGTCGCACACCTGGTCAATAACCACGCACAAGTCTTCGACGCTTACCCAAGAGTTGCCGTTCATCTCTGCTTGTTCTCTGAGATAATGTACTAGATAGGCGCCCATACGTTCATCAGAGTCGTGAGCAAGTCCTTGTGACATCGCTATAGCGTCTGCCTTAGCCCATCCGTAACCAGGCACTTGAATAATTAACAAATACGGATTCTTTTCGATAACTTCGACCGCCGCCTCAGGAGAACCATAAAAGTGCACCAATTTCTCAATCGCACCCTTCGTTAACCCTAGATCATAAAACCGAACAAATGCGAGACTTAAGTCTTTACTGTCCTCGTACTTGTTAATCATACGTTGCGCTGTCACCGGGCCAATACCTTTTATTTTCATTAAGGCTTTCGTGTCGTGGTTTTGTAACAGCACCAGTGGATTATCGCAATTCTCATATAACGCCGCAGTTTGTGTTGGAGTTAAAAAGAAAGAGAAAAATTTAAGTTGGTCATCTTTATCGGTCAAGTCGTAATCAAGACACATCAAATCGACTTCGTATTGCAACCCGTATTTGGCGTCTTCGACAAGATGAGCAACCATTGTGTAAGTGTCACGTGCATTTAACGCAGGCATCGAGCCCTTGGCAGTAAAACGTAAAGACCACTGAAAGCATTCTGGAACCTCTCCCTCCAGCACTTCCTCAATACGAAAAGCAGCAATGGTCCAACTACCGGAAGTTTGACCATTTTTGGGATAAATAATCCTTTCAACTCGTACTTTTAATCTAACTTTATCTTCAAAAGCCGACGATGCGGCCAATGCGTAATTTGCGTCCATTACTACCTCTGCTTGCAATTTGAATTCATATTAACACAAAAAGCTCCTGTTGTCAACTTATTGTGACGAATTCTTTGTTTTTTCACGCTCGAATTTTAGTTTGGGATATTCGCTCGAGCATGATTCAATTAAATTAACCGAATGACGGATACCCTTATCATAATCGGTCTTTGGTAAAAACATATTTTCTTGGCGTACGCCATATATAAGCAATTTATTACCGCGTGTAAACCAAGATTTTTCAATCATTGTTTTCTTGCCATTGGTATCCACCGTACTAATATTCTTGTTATAATGAATATAAGCCTCGGCATAAAACTTGACATCTACCACGCCCGTTGGGGTGAGTAAGGTCACAATATGTTTATTATTATTAGCGCCGACCACAGTGCCAGCAATACCAACCACATCGTATACGGGAGTTTCTTTGCCGCTTTTAAGCGTTTTCATCCTAAGAGGTTTGAGTTCTTCGGGGAGGTCTTTAAAAGAACGTAGATTATATGCAAGCGATTTCATATTCGCCAATTCGTGGCCGCTGTAATAGAAACTCATTGATGACATTTCCCACGTGCTCAGACTTCCTTGGCAATATTTATCCCACATTGACTTAACCACATCTTCACATTCCGCACGATATAAAGCTTGACGGCCTTCGTTGGAGCTAAACCACTCCATAACGGGTGCCATAATCTCTTTGTATTTTTTCTCAAAAGTTGAGGTTTTGAATGTATATCCCGCCGGAACGGTATCGTAATCTTTGCCCAACACCATTTTATCTTTGAGGTAACGTTCAAAGAATTGAACACTGTCAGGGTCGACGATAGCGTAGATTTTCTTGTCCGCCTGTTTCTCGTTTTTATCAATCCACTTTTTATAGTTAAACATGCGAACGTGAGATTTATAATCGTCAGGGACAATACCAAACTCAATAGCTTTACCCAAATGGACGGTGGTTACCTTTTCTTTAAAGGTTACTTTGGTACGAGCATACGCTTCGAGATATGAGCGCATGATTGCCTGACGCGGACGGTTCTCAATGGCATCAAAAGAACCTGCTTTAATCAATGAAATCATTTGAACCGGCGTGAGTGTCAGATGGCTCATAAAATCCTCAAGCGAGGAGTAAGGACGGCCAGCAATGATGGCCTTAGCCCACTCTTGGTTGATGTTAGTAATGGTCGACAAACTATAAACAATAGCGTTGTGCTTAATGTCGGGAATGAAGTCTAACTGTGCTAGATTAATATCAGGCAACATAATTTGCACACCGCTTTGTTGTGCGTCGCTGATAGCCTTGGCAATTTTGGGATAGTTGATGGGAACGGATTTAGTCTTTTTGATCTCGTCGGCATCACTAATATCGTCGTCGACATCGGTTTCCCAGGGCGAAGTGATATTTTCTTCATCACCATAATCTTCGTCACCATTGTCTTCGAAATCGGTGGCAGAAGAACCTGCGTTCACACACAAGCAAGCACACGACCAAAAGAGGGGATTATAGCGCGTAGCAAGGTTTGCCTCTTGTACTGCTTCGATACTATAAGCAATATCGTGAGGAATAGAAAAGCTATAGCCAATTTGCGGTTTAACTAAATGGTTCCAACAATAATCAAGATACTCTTTTCTAGCCATTTGTTCATTCTCCCCCTTCGTCAACTGCCTCAAAGAAACGTTTTTTCATTTTCTCAATTTTCTTTGCGTCTTTTTTTGCCACTGCTTTGCGTAACAAGTTTGCCTCACCCAAAGTAAAATTCGCAATTTCAGGACGTTGTACTAAGCGCATCATATCTTCTTGTTCAACAGAATTGCCATATTTGGACAACAACTCTTCTTTGAGAACTTGCTGTTCTTCAGGAGTTAAACCAGCTTCATCCATTTCTTTGTACCATTCATTGATATCGTTACGGAATCTAACATATCTGTCCAGGGGGCGTTCTTCGCCCTCTTCGCCCATTAATCTCATAACAGCGTTGGCTGCTCCAAGTTCCGCAACCGACGTAGGACGAGTACGTTTGATACAAACGGCTCCAACTTGAGTTTCGAACTGGAAGAGATTGGCGATCTTGCCATTTTGCATATCTTCCCACATTTGAGGATTTGTATAATCAAGCACATCAGGATGTAAATACTTGTTGTAAGTTGCTCTTAACGAACCTTGCCATTGAATCTCGCCCGCTTTAAGCAACAGCTCTATACATTTCATTAGTTTGGTTTGAGCATCGGTATATAAACAGTCAAACTTCAATGAACCAACCTGATCTGCCGCACGGTAATCATAGCAAGTGATACGAGTTCCATTGGGGGCACGCATCATTCCTAAATGTTCAAGATAGCCGTGAGAGAACACATAGCAAGCTGAAGCGTGAACTCCCGCACCTGAAATTAACCCTTCTATTTTACAGACCGTTTCATAAAGATTAGGATAGGCTTTAAGCGCTTTGATAAGTTCGGGAGCGGGTTCATATCCTTGTTCTTCGTTGCCATTTTCACATTCTTCCAAAGTGTACACGTGCCCACGCGACATTGGCACCATCGCAGACAAAGGTTGAGCTTCGTCAACTGGGATGTCGAGACCACGACAAGCGGTCAGGATTGCAGACTTTAATGATTCTCTTTTATAAGTTAAAGTGTTTAAAACACGATCATAACCATAATGTTGGCGCAAGGCTTCCATTAATTCTGGCGCTTTGTCGTTCGAGAAGTCGCAATCGATGTCCGGTAGAGTAGCCCCACTTTCGATGTTCATGAACCGCCAATAAGGGACATTATACACCATAGGATTGGCTTGTGTAATGCCTATAAGATAGTTAATCAAAAAAGCCATTGCGGAGCCTCTTGACACGCCGACGAAGGTGACTTCCCAAGCAATGTCGATAATTTCTTTTACTAAGTTGAGATAGGCACTCATGCGTTGGCCAAGAGAGTCGCTAACCACTTTAAGCGTATAAAGCTCAATCTCTATTCTCTCTGCTTGTTCTTTGCCTACCACAAACTTTTTATCAAGAATCCCTTGCTCTATCGAATAAAGCAAAAATCTATCTTGTGGGAATTCACTATACGCATAAAACTTGATGTTGGGACAACTCTCATACCAATCCTTGAGCAAGTGGCGTACTTGAAATTCTGGCAATTTACGTTCGGGAACGATGATGGGGCAGCGCATATCATAGTATTCAATTTGATTATAAATTAATTGAGTATTATTAATCGCAGTGTCGACAACGTCGCTCGGGAGATAAGACAAGATTTGACGAATCTCATCTTCGGGTTTTATATAGGTGTATTTATAGAACGCGTTAACTTCGCGGTCACTTTCTTCTTTACTGTTTAAGAACTTTTCAAAAATAGAAAGATCTTCCTTGTTGAGATAGTGGGCATCCTGTGTTACAATATAAGGTATGCCAAAAAATTCAGACAACTTTATGATATAACGGTTAACATCTTGTTGGTCATCGGAATCGGAGTCTTGCATCTCCAAAAAACAATTTCCCTCACCAAAGGTGTCTACCATCCAATTGATCATGAAATTGATTGAATCCGAATCCCTGCGTAAAATACTCGTACCCAAACGACCACCGACGCACGCCGTAGAGGCAATCAAATGTCCTTTATTTTTACCAATAATTCTTTCAAAATCTTGATAAAAAGTGGGTGTGCGGCGTTGTCCGCGTTCCATATAGGAGCGCTCCCAGGCTTGACTGGAAAGCTCACGCAATTGTCTGTGGCCAATTTCGTCTTTCGCCAAAAGAATGAAGTGCCAATACTTGTCGGCGTTTTTATATTCGTTTTCGTCTATAAGATAAATCTCGTTACCGAGGATAATCTTAAAGTCAGGATGTTCTTCACGTATTTTGTCCCCACAATTCAAAGCTTCAATATGACCACTAATAACTTCGTGGTCAGTGATCGCCAAACCATTAAAGCCGTATTCAATGGCTTTGTTAATCATTTCAGGGATACGATTGATGGAATCTCTCAAATGTAAATTACTATAGGCTGTGTGATTGTGTATAGAACAAAACATATAACTCTCCTTTCTCTCTTGTTATATTACCACAAATACAAAAAGGTGTCAACTTTCACTGACACCTTTTTGAATATTTTTCTACCATTTTCTCGGCCGCTCCACAAGGGTAAAATTCTGTACATTTCCCTCCGCGATAGACGCAGTTTGGAACGAGTAACCCTGTGAATTCGGGGTTAAGTATTTCCACTTGACGGCAAATTTCAGCAACCACAGCATGCGTCTCGGGACTTGCTTGATTACATAAACGCTTATGGGCAATCGTCATGAGCTCCTGAGCGTTCATCTCCCAGCAAAAGTCAACCGGCGCATCTTGGGGTGCTTTACCTCGGTCATAGTTTTTCTGACGATCGTTCCGTTGCGTCTTAACAAACGGTGTGGCGTGAACGTGCCTCACTAAGTGCCCTACGACCCAATAGGGGACGTTCGTGATACGAAAAACAAAATGTAATACCCTAATTGGGCTGTGTTCAGAGGCTAAAATCCTGTGCTTCCACTCGTCAGTTGGCGGCTGTTTAGCATCTTTGCCTATTGTTACTAAAGTACATTGTTTACATAACATCCAATCTTCGTCGGTTGGATGTCTAAGAATCTCTACTTGAAAATCTGACATTCTACTCCTCTATGACAAAACAATTACATTTGTGACTATGGACTGTGCAAGCATCGAGGCCTACAATACCATCATCGACAAAGATATCAAAGCAAGAATCGTCACCAAATTCTGTCCCCTTGTTATGTAAGAAACTATGCGCCCAACTTGTGTGCCAATGACCAACTACGACAGTTTTGTCAGGAATTCGGTATCCACGATTCCACAACTTAAACGGATTTCCCCATCTTGCACTGCGCCACTCTTCTTTGGTGGCTTGTCGTAAGTCGGTAACACCAATAGGAACCCAGGAGTGCACAAAGATATATGTGCCCAACTCGTAAAAATCGACACATTCTGCGAGGTAATCCCATAATGGTTTAACATTGGCGACGCGATCGAATATTTGATGATAATCACCATTTGGGTCGCCGGGAACACCAAACCAAAATGCGTCATCTTGGAGACCACACAAATTAAAAATTGTTTTTAACGTGCCATTGGAAATATCATTGGGATAAAAATCACGACGGCTAATGCAATCTTCAAGCAAATCTTCGTGGTTACCTCGAATAAAAATTCGACGGTCTTTAGGGATAGACAGTAAGAATTCTAGCACTTCCGATGATTGTGGACCACGGTCGAGCACGTCACCACAAGAGATTAAAATGTGGTCGGGGTTATTAATTTCGAACCCCGCCACATCCAACGCGTTCTTCATTTCGGTGTAAAACGAATGAACATCAGCAATTACGAAAAACTTCTTACTCATGATCGCTCTTTGTGTTTACGTCCGCTTTAGGAAGAAAATGGCCATACCTGTCTAAACCGACTAGTTCATTGGACCATTTTTCTGTGTAAAAGTCATAGTAAGTCTTGTTATGTTTTTTCATATAATTGTCGCCAAACGCCGCCCAGCAGATTGACGGCAATCCAATCACAAACAAAAATAACGGCCCAAGAAACAGACTTTGTAACGAGTGGCCATATTCGTGAGCCACCAGCTCTTCGTCCTCGTCGTCGGTTACAAACAAAAACATTCCAAGTGACACGGAACCGTATTTGTTGTTCCACTTGGTCACGATAGCATTTTTGTACTTCTTGGATTTATATCCAAGCATTTTGCATACCAAAAACATTACCAAACCCACAAGGTTTTGGAGAATGCCCCAGGTAAATTGAATCAATGTGTACATAAGCTGATTAGTCACAACTATAGTCTCCTTATAATAGATTTGGGTAAAATGTATTAAAACGTTCTGCAAAAGCTCGTGCGCGTTCTTCAGCGTTTTGACGCCCCAACATCCTGTCTTCAGTCAACATATCGCCGACAATAGCAGCAACATTTTGTTGAATCGTTTTAGATGTGACGATAGGATCAAGTTGTTTAGCGGCAACCAGATATGCGTGTGCATAGTCAAAACGATAAGGATTTTGGTCTATTTCGTCAGCTCGAAAGGCAGCCGTCATTATATAATAGATGCGCAACCCAAGCTCTCGTGTCATTGTTTGCGGAGGGCCAAATAATGTATCAAAAAACAGTCCCATAGGTTTTCTCCTTAAAAGATAAAGTTATACTTTTTTTTAATTTTTTCGCGGTCCGGCGGAATGTTCTCGCGCTCCTCATCGGTCAAATCTCTGCACTGTTCCATCAGATAATGGCGCATAATAGCCTCGTGTCGTTCCATTCCTTCCCATTCGTTCAGTTTGTCAAATGTTTTATTATCCTGTGTCCATTGGCACTGATACGGACAAAGATGTTTGGCACCTTCCGGTTGGTTCGGATTTGTCCCGCAGAAGTTACACCAGTGACAGAGAGGGGATGGGTGTGGTGTCCAATCTTGCGCGTCGATTCCAGCAAACAGCTTCTCTAACTTCGCGTCCGCACGTTTGAGCCATCCTTTGGTTCCCGCGCGTTGCCTCATATCAATAAACGGCAAATCCCAGTAACACTCATCTGGCTCGGTTGCAAGATTGTAACAACTTTTAAGAGCCATGGTGTAAATCTTCATTTGTAATGGTGTAGGTACGTCATTCTTTTCATCAAATGGCGCAGCCTTGGTTTTTATATCATCGATGATATATTTATCAGTACCTTTGTATCTCCATATACGATCAATATATCCGCTGAATAAACGCCCTTTGTACGTATATTCAAAATACTTTTCAACATCAACAAGCTCGATGTCGGGGTGTTCTTCCAAAAACTTTTGTTGACGATAAATACCAACCTCGGCGTAGAACTTACATCTTTGTGCATAAGAACTACCGTATTTGTCGATTTCGTAAAATTCATCAACGTATTTTTGTCGTAAAAAGTTAACGCCCTGGATGCCACCAGTTCTATCGTATTTGTCTTTTTGTGGAATGTTGCAATTCCAAAAATCTTCAAGCAGCGCAGGATAATCGGGCTCTCGTCCATTGATATACGCTTCGGAGATGCGCTGTTCAATCCAGTGAACCAAGGTACCAATGCTTGTGGCGATAGTATCGGCGGCGAAGAATCTTCCTTCAACATATTGAAGTTTATATTTCCACCCACACTGTTTGTAGGTGTCGAGTTTCGTATAAGAGAATCTCTCTACTTTACTTCTTTGTGGCACGTCTTCGCTCCTTTTTGAAGTCTACTTCGGGGGATGGTATATAGATCTTCTTCTTCATTAATTTTTCAAGGGTTTCACGCCCATTATCACTGGGCGAACCCTTGTATGGCAATAAGCCTTCGTAGTCCATAACTACATATGTGTTAGTATATTTTGTAAGCGGTAATACAGTTTTGAGCAACTTTTGTTCATAAGCTTTGGTAAGCTCTGATTCTGGATCTGTGTCGTTTTCTCTATCGTATGCCAGAATAACTTCTTCCACTCCCAGTCGCAACAGTAAATCAATCTGTACGGGGGATATAGACGAGCCACAGGTAGCTGCTACAAAACAATTCTCGCCATAATAACTGTAGCACTGCATGACACTCTTTTCACTTTCCACTAACATAATCTTCTTATGTTTTTTGATTGCTTCAAGATTTTCGTGTAAACCGTATAAACAAGAACCTAACGGATGCCGATAACAAGTGCCTTCTAAATATGCTGGCATATATTTTCGCCCATCCAATAAGTCGTTGGTGTCATACGAGCGCCCTCTAATTCCTACTAAGTTGCCATCCATATCGTAGTGAGGAATTATAATTTTTTGGTTGGCAATATCAACACGAATACCAAACTTTCTCATCGTTTCGGCCGTTATGTGCTCGGTTTTCCACTCCATCGGGCTGGCTAAGGGGCCAAAACATTGTAAGATATTTGTGGGTAATATTGGCAACGAAGCGTCAGGTTTTTGAACTTTTTGATAGAAATCATATTTGTTTAAAATATTCCAATCGTCACTCAGTTCTTTCTCGGTGTCGTCGATAAACCCGCGACGTCTTACATCTAAATGAAAGAAATTGATAACGTATTTATACGCCTCTAAAAACGATTCAAAACCCTTCGCTTTTTGAACCAATTCAAAAACATCCATTGAACCACATTCGGTGTAGCAATAAAATGTTTGAGAATCGGGATAATAATATAATTTGTAACTACCAAATCCCGGCGGGTTGTGACAGATTGTTTGAAAAATTGGTGCCCCAGACGAATCCCAAAGATTGCCATTAGAGCCCAATCCCTCAGTAACCAACCTGATAATGTCTTCGGTGGACAACAATGCTTTTACTTTCGAAGTATCCATTATTCACCTCAAAAAACAAAATCGTACTTTTCTTCGAACGTTTTGTCAAACACAACCTCGATACTCGTGTCTTCAATGTTTAACAAGTTGCCATTATTATCAGTAACAAAACACTCAACGGCGCGACAAGTCGACCGATCAAAGTTAATATAGACTTTAATATTGTTATAATGTCCGCGACGTACTTTGTAAACGTGGATAACGTGCGTAGGTTCAAGCTGGAACCCTTTTGCCAAATACGATTCAATAATTGGCTTGTCGGCCTCACGAACCGGCAACATAATGCTACCAATGTCGATCTTGTCCGAAATTGATTTCGCACCACGCAACAGTTGTTGGTCGGCCTCTTTAGCGTTTTTCCAGTCGCCAGACAACTGAGTAGCCGTCCAAATAAAGATGTCTAATTCGTTACACAAGTCTTTTAGCCTCGTGGTAAACATCAACAAGATTTGATCTTCACGCAAGTTACTAATGCGAGATTTTGTAGCACCTTCCGACATTATTTTGATAGTGGTACTTAAATAGTCGTAATACACATAATTAACCTTGTTTATTTGGTAATACTTCCTAATTAAGTTTTCGATATCGTCCATATCGTAGTTACTGATTTGAACAAAGTATAAATTTGAGGCCTCGAGCAATTCGATTGCCGTATCAACTCTCTGTTCCTCACCCGCGCTGTATTTGCCGTCCAGAATCTTATGCTCAGGTACGCCGGAAACATAAGACAGCCACATTGTTTGAACTTCTTCCAACTCCAATTCTGTTGAAATAAACAACACGTTTTCTTGAAGCTGGGTTTTCACCCAACAGTTGTGCTCTGTGTCAAAAATCTTGGGTACGGCCAAATGAGCAGATTCTGCAGCCATTCGACGAGACTTGCCAACACCTTGTGCAGAAGATTCAAGATAAAGTTTCTTCAATCGTTGCCCGCGATACAATGTAGTCAACTTGGGGGTGGTTAACGGCAATCCCAATTCCGGTGTCTCTTTGAGACGCTCTTTGGTTTCACGCAACCCGTCGCCTACTTTGGTTTGTACGATACCACGATTCTTTGCAAAATTGTCTTTAACTTGAATGAACTTGGTTTCGTAGGTTCCTATAATTTGTTCAATCGTATAAGAATCGAGCCTTTCTTGAAGTTCTGCAGCTTTAAGAGGATCTACAACACTATCGTCGTAAAAATCGCTAATATCAAAGCCGTTGTCCTTAAGTTTATTTAAGAGGCTCATCTTCTTCAAGGTGTTGTAATAATAGGGGAAGTTACGTTCTTCAGCGATTTCCAACGCTTTAATAACGTATTCGACGCCTCTGTTATCAGTAAACACCTTATATTGCATTGGGTATTGAGCCAAGTATTGGTCAATATCAATGTAGGTAATGGTTTTCAGTCCAGAAGAGGATAAATTACTAATGGCACCGTACAATATACGATGAAATTGTTCCACAAAGTCATCCATTTCGATATTGTATTCTGCCCTGTTGCATAGCAGCGGGTTTTTCATCAGACAAGCAAGCACTTGTAACACTGCTAATTTATTAGTAAGTCTTTTCTTTGTTTCTGCCATGTGTTAAAGATCCTCTATGTTATATTTTGGTTTCCGTGTGGAGTTTTCGGGAGGGGACATAATGACTGTGCGTTTAATAGGGGTTAAGTCCACTTGTGTGTTGGATTGTCGCAACTCTTTTTGTTCAGCAAAATACTGTGATGCTGTGTCGTAGTAACTCCTAATTGCCCACAATCCCTTGTCTGGATCTGCTCGATTCCCCACAACCTCATAATAATAATATAAGGTTGCTCGCATCCCAAAATAGGTTTTCTTGTCTTTTCTATAAGCTTTGATTTGCTCGAGCCAATCGGGAGGAATTTCGGTGATACCAAATAGTTCTCTCGCATACTCCAACAGCTCCTCAAGCTCTTGTTCTGCCAGCTTAACCTCTTCGATGGCTTTGCGATAGCAAGACGGGCAGAGTGTCTGCCCATCAAGTACCTTTCTAGATGTGGCTACTACCGCAGTGCCACATCGGGAGCATCGTAACGAGGTTGACATAGGTTACCCTCGCTTAATAGCCAAGTTCTACAAGCCCATCAATCAACGCTTCGAGCTGTTGACGTTGAGACTCGGTTGCCTGACTTGCCTTGAAGTCGGTTGTGCCCAAAACGTCCTGCATAAGGTCAGAGTAACTACTAATGTCTCCTTCCTTTGCACTCATTTTTTGAAGCTTGTCACCAATTGTGGAAATAAGTTCTTCAATGGGAACCTTTCTCTCGGTCTCTTCTTTTTTGGCTTTGGCAACTTTCTTGGCTGTTTCCTGTGCCGTAGCGGCTTTTATTCCGCTTTCTTTTTCCTCTGCCACAATTGCATCACTGATGGCTTGATCCAGTTTTTGGATATTCCATTCGGGAATGCTTTTCACAATGTGAACAAAGCGACTGCGAGCATGATACGCCGGCGAACCTTTCAAATACAATGTTGAAAGAACTTCCTCTCCATCTTCGGTATCGGGCTGGATTTGAGCATAACCGATAATGTCACAAAGATCGCAAATAGGATCGATAACCCTTTTGTCACCCCTGGGATAAATTTTCGTATACTCATTACCCTGTGCGTCCTGGAAGACACGTTCGCCTTCGTGCGCGATGAAGAAAATGGTATAACCAGCGTTGGTGAGGAGCTTGAGATACTTGTTGATTTCTGCTCCATATTCTTTCCACAAGCCGTAACCCCTGTTCCCGTCGTTAATTCGCGCAACTCCAAAGTTGCCACACACAAACTCAGCAGCAAGGTCTGCCATACCATCGACAGTGTCGATAATAATAGAAGAATACATCTTCTTTGCCTCAGCAATGGTTTTGTCGCTCGTCAACTGTTTAACGAAACTCGTCCAATCAGTCCACTTTTTGATCTTGACGTTCTTGACGCCATTGATAGCACCGAGGCCATTCTCAAAACAACACACCAACGGTTTGTCAGCCTTGGCAAGGTTTTTAGTCTTGCCAGTGCTGTTGGTGCCATAAATGAGAATGAGTTTGCCTTCGATACCTTTAGTTACCTGAGATACTTCAGGGTTGAAAATATCCACCATAATTCTATTCTCCTTTTTTTGTTAACTTAATTAGAAGTTACCGCTGTCGAAAGTGAATTTCTTCTTCGGTGCCGCCGGTGCAGAATCTGCGAAGCCTCGTTTAGCATCCGATGTTGCGGCGGGCTGTTCTTTATCGGGCAATTCGTTGATTTTTTGTTGACGCAGGGTGAGCGCTTTCTTAATCTCTTCTTTTTTGAGACCAAGTTCATCATCCTCGTCCAACGGGGTTGCCGTACCACCGAAGATTTCTCTTTCTTGGGTAAACTTGGTTTCATATTGAGGTTCCAGCGTGCGGCCAAAGGTGCCACCAACGACTTCTTTCTCAATACGAACAAAAGTATTGATCACGTTGCCGTAAACTTTAACAGTTTGGCCAACTTCATAGTTTTCTTCGATGTAATCGGTTGCATCTCCGGTTTCGGTCACAAATTCGATTCTGCTGACGCTATCATCATATTCAGGAACCAAACCTACAAGAACGATACGTCCAGTCTCTTCGCCGTCTTTCATTTCAGGACGTTTGGATTCAATATACATTTCCACCTCAAACGTCGCGTGGGGCTCAAATGGGTGATTTTCCGATTCGGTTTTCACACCTGCCGAAATACCACGAATGGTCGTCGAAGAAATAACTTCACCTTTTTCATCTTTACGCAGATATTCTTGCAGACTGGCAAATGCCCACATTTTGGTTGCCGACAGTTTCGCAGTTTCGAAATCCATTGAAGCATTGTCTTTCATCAGCGAAGCCACGGATATTGTATTACCAGGCAAGACTTCCACCAACTTGGCAAAGCTCTTGTTTTCTTGTTTGGTGGTTTCACCAGCACGCAACGCCTTGTATTTGTTCACGTAGAACTGAACACGGCAACTGCGAACATCGTCGATTGCGATAATCAACGAGCCGCGAATCACTTCTTCGCCCGTCTTGTCACGGACGAGCTCAAGATTGTTTTCTCTCAAATAACCTTCAATTGTCACTTTGTTTACTACTTGTCTCATAGAACTATTCTCCTTTTAAAATCTTACTCTTCAGTCGCTTTCTCGCTAAGTTTTTCCAACTCTTCTTGAGTATCAGTGATTAGCTCACTGTTGTCCACATCAGCAAAGAGCTCTTGCTCCTCGCGTGCCGCAATGATCTCCAATGCTTCATACGCGCCGGTCGTCTCATCATAAATAAGCAAGTCGGTATAAAGGTCGAATAACCACTTTGGTTCAGTTTCATCTTCCGCAAGGCAAACCAGTGAATTACGAGCTCCCTCACGAGTGATGGTGAATTCTTTCTCTTTGTTGGCCTCTACCCAGTCTTTGAATTTGTCTGTCAAATCCTTTTGAGGCCGAGACTGAATTCCTTCTACATTCAGTTTGCACTTGGTACCGTCGGGACAAGCCTCTACATTATCAAGATGTGCGAAGTTACTATTGCGCAATATTTCGATGTCTTTCGAGTCTGCGATGCCACTCTGAAGACGACGAATTGCAATAGAACCCATTACTTCCTTTAGGTTAGTAACGGCTTTGCCCAACTGGCGTTCGGTGCGGTTCAAACGTTTTACCTGTTTTTCAAGGTCTCTACGCTGTTTTCGGTTCATTTTTGCTCCTTATATATAAAATAAAATTGTAGTTTTATTTGCTTTCGTTTTTGCTTGTAACTTCATTATATACAATAACTTTTCAAAAGTCAACATATAATGACGAAATTTTTAAAATTCTTTCGACCAAAAATTTCCAACACACTTGGTGTATCGCCAATCGGTGCAATCCCATATGTCCCACGCCTTACAATCCACGACGGCGACGCAGTGTCCGGCCATCGACACCAAATAGCGTTGACCAGGCTTTGCTAGCTGTGTGCAAAACTCTGCGACTGTATACTTGGTTCCATCGGCTTTGCGCGGTTGGGGATTTTTCTTCCACCCCTTGGTCTGCATATACTTTTCAACACCTTTGGCATCCGCGTCATCGAAACCTGTTTTGCACTGCATTTCAGCATTCTCTAAAACCACCTGATTGTAGGGAATTTCTAAAACCACGGTTTCGGCCCGCGTTACACAGTCACCGGTGATACGGTTATGGGGATTAGCATTGTGATAGTGGAATGTTGTAGTGTCAGGAAACTTGTCTTGTCTTTTCATATGTCACCTCTTCTCCTAGATACTACTATTATAGCACACAAAACCCAACCTGTCAACATTTGATGACAAATTGGGTTTAGCGTATTTGCGTAATTACCACAGGCCGCGAGCCTTCATTTCTTTAACGATGCAGTCAATAAGGGGATAATCCCATTCGACTTGTTGCTTGTATACTTCGCTATCGTGATCGCATTCCCAGGCACACTCATAACAAGCGTAGTGGTAAGCCATGACGCCGCCTTCATCCACTGCTTGTTTTGCGGCCTCTTTGATAACGTTAGGAATACGTCCTCTTTTTCTATTTAGTCCCACAGTTCTTCTCCCTTTCGATGTCTAATCGTGTCTGAGCACGCTCTAGGGTATAATATATCCCATAGTGAACTAGCCCGTCTTCGTAGAAATACACCGCCCACTTGTGGTCGCCCACTTTTTGCATCGAGGGTACCTTGATATATTCGCCGGTCTGGAATTTGCCATAAATATCTTTCAACAACTCATTAGATTTCATTTTGCGCTCCTTATATAACGGTCTTCATAGAATTCTACCAGTCTATCGAGCCATTCTGTAATCTTGCGCTTACCCACTGTGGGGATATAGTTGTTGTAATCAACTAGAACCTGTTGTAAAACTTCAATCTTGGTTTTAACAATAAACTGATTCTGTTTTTGTTTGTCTGCAGTCGGCTGTGCTGCAAATTGTTCTTCGCCGTGTTTGATACAAGCTGTTATACGATCTTTTTTCATTTACTCACTCCTGCGATGTTGAATCATAACTACCTGTTACAGTTATATTATCTCTTAATGTTTGTGGCGAATATACTTGTGCTTGCGATGTAATGTCGTTACTGAAAGGAACTGTTTTAATAGGAGGTTCATTATTTGTCCCACAAGTCACTTTGTATGGCGTACAATATGGACACTCTTGTGTTGACGGTGATAATACCGCGCCACATTTAGGACAAATCCACCCATAATTAGTTGCGGGATAATCAGGAACAAAATTTCCTATCATTCCTATACCGTTAACATCTATTATGTTTTTAGCCTCATAGCCGCACCCAGGGCATACATATTTCGTATCAATATAATTGCCACGCGCTGTGTCGCTGCCTGCGCTTACCGATGAATACATTGTTTTACCACATTTTGGACATTTCATTTTTCTTTCTCCTTATTGTCGTATTTATTTCCTATTACTTCGATGCGATTTTTACATTCTTCCATTGATAATTGAGTGATTGTTGTCTTAATACCATCAAACTCAATGAAAAACCCTATATACTCGTCATCGTTGTTTTCGTCTATGAAATTACCAAAACCAATAACCGCCCTTTGTTCTTTCCCCGTATCTAATGCCACTGCGCTAATAATATCGCCCTCAAAAATCTTTTTGCCGTTCTTATCACATAAGCCTGTAAATTGCCCAACGGTTTCTGTCTTAACTTCAACTGCACAAGCAAACTCTCCGTAGGTAAAATAAGTTGCGTCTTGTTCGATTATAAATGTTTCATTTTTGTCTGTAACACAATTTAATGCTTCTACAAGAAAGCCATAAACCCATTCGCCGTTATCTACTCGTTTGCCTCTGAATAAAACGTCCCTCATTTTCGTTCTCCTAATTAGAAATTATGGTACACACTAAATGGATCCACAGCTTTTAGAAATTCTGTTGAGGCATCTGCGTCTTTATTTTTGTCATAAATATTGTCAACCACCTCAAACTCACAACCTTCGGCTCGCCACAAGTCAACCGCAAAATCAAATGCTGTATAATCATAGTCTTCGCCTTCAACATCAACGCACAAGGTATTCCCATAAGCGCGGACTTCTGTTGTATACGCCGTGCCATCATCGTAAGAAACTTCTACAATGTCTCCCTCGAAAATTCGTACGTCGTTGTCGTCCTCGATACCTGTAAATTGTCCAACCGTTTCAGGAATAACTTCTTCCATATTCGGACTATCACCGGTCATTCCCCATAAAAGGAATGCTTTGTTCCAACTTTTGAAAAAATAACCTTCTGTCCATTTACCGTCATCTACTCGTTTGCCTCTGCATAAAGTTTCTTTCATTTTATCACTCCCCTATTCCTATCCAGAATTGTCCTTCGAAAGAATATTTTTCGAATCTGTCGTAAATTTCTTTTGCACACTCATGACTTCCTGTCATCATAACACGAGGTATGTCGAAAAAATGCCACTTGTCACTTTGTATATTACTTGCCTCATCTTGATGGTGTTCTTGTAGCCATTGTTTGTCTTCGTCGGTAAATGCAACACTGTATTCTCTTTCGATTTGTTTGATTGATAAGTTGCCTAAATATATGTTCATTTCCCCGCCTCCAACTGGTCAACAATCTTTTTGCATTGTTCTTCTACATATTCAAGACTTCTAACAGGTTCCAGAAAAGTTGGCAAATGAATTTGCATTTCCAAAAGTTCGTTAAAGCGTTTTTCGGTGAGAAGTCCGTATGCCAACGCCGTGTTATAGTCATTTCCGTCGCAAATATGACCACAGTCAAAACCGATGTAATAGGTTTCTTTCTGCCCATAATCATACGGCAATGTTCCCGAGAACGATAAACCACCATGGCACTCTATGTCATATTCGTTAAATTCCTTATTATCATCAACAGACACATAACCACACCTATATCCACGACAACCGAATATACATATGCAATCGTGACCTTTATATTCAAATTGTTTTTCTACTACTGCAA
>OGLM01000047.1_pt1 | contig 137223 bp, 117 predicted proteins | sample 1572531 | NCBI WGS metagenome assembly OGLM01 (sample SAMEA2581909, study PRJEB24529) | metagenome | biome: Human gut stool | place: China | collected 2011
CTATGAGCAAGCTCATGTGGGCTTAGACCTTTTGACCCTGGCATCATAAAAATTATTAGCCCCACTTATCAATGTAACGAAGAAAATATAATCAATGAATTTATTTACAAGAGCCGGAAATATGCTTATTATCTACATTGTAGGTTATGATCTTCAGGGATCATTGCCGGCTCTAATTATATAAAGTTGAAAATTCTTCAAAGATGCATTGCAGGACGGGAAACCTGTTCAGCCGATGATTCGGTCAATGTATCTTTTTTATTTACGTGAGCGACAGATCAGAGTCTGTGTCTGAGCAAGACCCTGGCAGGTGCCACGATAACCTGAGAAACCCGTAAAGCGTGCTTCTCATATTTTCAAAAGTATAAGGAGGTCCCGGTATGGAAAGGACAAAAGAGACACTCAAAGAACTGATTCGTGCAGGCCGTGCAAAAGTTCCGGCTCACAAAGTGATCAAAGGCGGACAACTGGTAAATGTAATGTCAAGCGAGATCTATCCTGCAGATGTTGCAGTATATAATGATATGATCGTAGCAGTAGGTGATGTAGAAGATTACATTGGATCAGAGACAGAGATCATTGATGCTACAGGATATTATCTGACACCGGGTATGATCGACGGACATATCCACAGTGAGTGCAGCAAGATGAGTATTACAAGTTATGCAAAGGCAGTTGTACCGAGAGGAACAACCAGCATGATCTCAGGACTGGACGAATACATTTCTGTTTCAGGACTGGAGGGACTTCAGGAAGTACTTGCCGAGATGAAGCAGAGTCCGCTGAAAGTGTTCTGGGGTGCTCCTTATAAGACACCATACACGATCCCGAAATCAACCGTTGCATTTAACTTCACAGAAGAAGTTCACAAAGAAGTACAGAAATGGCCGGAGTGCTATGGAGTATGGGAAACGGTACGTGAGTTCCTGCAGGAGGAAGATGAAGATACACTTGGAGCAATCGTAGAAGCTTCTAAGAACCGTCTTCCGGTCTTTGGATGTGCACCAATGGCAGTAGGTAATGATCTGAATGGTTATCTTTGTGGAGGTGTTCGTCTTGACCATGAGAGCTACACACACGAAGAAGTAGTAGAGAAAATGAGAAAGGGAATGCACATGCTGATCCGTGAGTCATGTGTAACACATTTCCTTGAGGAAAATATCAAAGCGGTGACAGAAGTAAATCCAGCTTTTGCAAGAAGAGTCAGCTTCTGTACAGATGACGTAACCGCAACAGATATCCTTGAAAAAGGACATCTTGATAATGTAGTACGTCTTGCGATCAAGGCAGGTGTTGAGCCGATGACAGCCATTCAGATGGCAACGATCAACAGTGCCGAGGCTTACCGTATCGATCATCTGATCGGTTCCATCTGCCCGGGAAGAATCGCAGATATCCTGTTCGTAAAAAGCATTGAAGAATTTGAAGTATGCAAAGTCATGACAAATGGTAAGATGGTAGCGGAAGACCACAAGCTGACTTATGACCTGAAAGCACCGGCAAGAAGCAGCGTATTAAAAGGTGCATTAAAGTGTAAGCTTACGACAAAAGAAGATTTTGAATATAAGACAAGTATCCAGAACGGTGAGGCAGATGTCCTTGCAATGGATGTCAAAGGACCATTTGTCCGCAAGAGAAGAGATGTTGTCCTTCAGGTAAAAGACGGTATCGTACAGCCGGATCCGGAACAGGATGTTGCAATGGTATCCGTACTGGAGCGTTTCGGAAGAAATGGAAATAAATCTCTTGCATTTTGTTCAGGCTGGAAACTGAAAAAAGGAGCAATGGCTTCTTCAGCAGCACCGGATGATAACAACCTGGTTGTTATGGGAGTCAGTGCAGCAGATATGTCGATCGCAGCAAACTATGTGATCGAGCAGGGCGGCGGACAGGTCGTTGTTGCAGATGGCGAGATCGTAGAGTTCCTTCCGCTTCCGGTTGGAGGAATCGTAAGTGATGCTGAACCGGAAGAGATCAGGGCACAGGAAGAAAAGATCGACCAGGCAGCAAGAAGCCTTGGTTCAGATCTGCCGAATCCGATGATGTATATGTTCTTCCTGCCGATTACAGCAATCCCGGATTATGCGATCACAGATGTAGGACCGGTTGATTATGTAAATCTGACAACGTTTGAGCCGGTACTTGCAGTACGTGAAAAGTAATTATAATTATGAAGTCCCGACCGGGTGTGGGAGCATCCGGGAGGGAAAATAAAAAGAGAGAAGGAGGAGGCTGTTTAATTATGAAAGATGCAGCAACAATGAAAGCAGAATTAAAAAAACTGATCGACACGGCAGCAGGAAGAATCCCGGCTGACCTTGTTATCAAGAACTGTAAGGTCGTAAATGTATTTTCAGGCAAGATCCAGGAAGGTGATATTGCATTTTCAGGAGATCAGATCGCAGGAATCGGAGAGTACGAAGGAAAAGAAGTGATCGATGCAGAGGGAAGATATGCCGCACCGGGATTTATTGACAGCCATATCCATATCGAGTCTTCCTATGTATGTCCGGAGGAGATCGGACGTCTCCTTGTACCACATGGTGGAACAACGATCATGGCAGATCCACATGAAATCGTAAATGTATGTGGAATCGCAGGTTTGGATTATATGATGAAGGCAGCCGAGAATACAGTGCTGGATGTGAAGTATGAATTACCATCCTGTGTACCGGCAACTCCATGGGAACATTCAGGAGCAGTTATTGATGCAGAGGCAATGAAAGAGCCTATTACAAGAGAAGGAATCGCAGGACTCGGTGAGTTCATGAATTTCCCAGGTGTGATCAATGCAGCAGACAGTGATCTTGATAAGATCATCGTAGCAAAAAGAGAAGGAAAATTCGTTGACGGACATGGACCTGGAATTGCAGGAAAAGACCTGAATGCTTATGCCGCAGCAAGAATTGCAGCAGATCATGAATGCTCTACTGTAGAAGAGATGAATGACCGTCTTGACCGTGGTATGTATATCCTGCTCCGTCAGGGTTCTGCCTGCCATAATCTTCGTACACTGATTAAAGGCGTGACACCTGAGAACAGCAGAAGATGTCTGCTCTGCTCCGATGATCGTCAGCCGAAGACGATCCTTCATGAAGGACATCTTGACAATCATCTGCGTATCTGCGTGGAAGAAGGTCTGGATGCAGTGACAGCGATCCGTATGGCAACGCTGAATGCAGCAGAGTGCTTTGACTTGAAAGACAGAGGAGCCATTGCACCGGGATACCGTGCAGACGTAGTTCTTCTGGATGATCTGAAAGATTTCCATGTGAACCGTGTATTCATCCAGGGTGCGTTGGTCGCAGAGGAAGGAAAGTATCTCCCGGAGATCAAACGTTATGATATCTCCACAGTAAAGGGAAGTGTGATTGTAAAAGATTTCTCAGCAGAGAAATTCAAAATGCATTTAAAATCTAATAAAGTGAATGTCATCAAGATCCTTCCGGGTGGTGTAGTAACTGCCAAAGATACAGCAGAGATCCAACTGGATGAGAATGGTGAATTTGTAAGAAATCCGGAAGAAGATATCGTAAAGGTAGCCGTAGTGGAAAGACACCAGGGAACAGGAAATGTAGCTTGTGGATTCCTGAAAGGTTACGGAATCAAAGCCGGAGCAGTTGCCCTGTCTATCGCTCATGATTCTCACAACATCATTGTTGTCGGAGTCAGTGACGAAGAGATGGAATTTGCGGTGAACAGCCTGATCGCCCAGGAGGGTGGAATGGTTCTTGTAAGAGAAGGAAAAGTACTGGAAAGCATGCCAATGCCGATCGCAGGTCTGATGAGCGATCAGAGCGGAGAATGGGTAGATGAAAAGCTGACCGCAATTCATGCAAAAGCATATGAAGAGCTTGGAATCGCCGGAGATGTAGAGCCGGTTATGACTCTTTGCTTTATGTCTCTTGCAGTAATCCCGGAAGTAAAACTGACAGATATGGGATTATTTGATGTAACGACATTTTCATTTATACCGGTTGAAGCATAAGCATTGGAGAAAGAACAAATGAAAGAACCTATTCTTGAAATGCGTGGGATCACAAAGAAATTCGGAAGTGTGACCGCCAACAAAGATGTAGATCTGACACTGTATCCCGGGGAGATTCATGCACTCCTCGGGGAAAATGGTGCAGGTAAAAGTACCCTGATGAATATTTTGAATGGAATCTACAAGCCGAACCATGGAAAAATCTATTATAAAGGCAAGAAAGTTTCCATTCGTTCACCGAGGCATGCAGTCGATATGGGAATCGGAATGGTACATCAGCATTTCCGCCTGATCCCGACTCTGACGGCAGCAGAAAATGTATTTCTGTATATGCCGGACTGTAAGCTGATCCTCAATAAAAAAGAAATGGAAGAACAGATCGGAAAATGGTCTTCTGAGTTTCATCTGAATGTAGACCCGTCTGCGTTGATCTGGCAGTTGTCTGTCGGAGAGCAGCAGAGAGTTGAAATCGTCAAACTGCTCTGTCGTGGGGCAGAGATCCTGATTCTTGATGAGCCGTCCGCAGTTCTGACCGCACAGGAAGCAAAGGAAATGTTCCGTGTGCTGCGTCGGATGGCAGACAGTGGAAAGAGCGTAGTGGTTATTTCCCATAAAATGAATGAAGTTATGGAATTTGCTGACCGCATCACCGTATTAAAAGGCGGTGAGGTGGAAGATACCATGCCGGCATCAGAAGCAACTGTAGAACGCCTGACAAAAGCAGTTGTAGGAGAACGTGAATTAAAGCCTCATAAAAATGAAGGTGGCACATGCAGAGAGGAAGTTGTACTGAAATTGGAAAATCTGTCTGTAAAAAATGACAGAGATCTGATGGCAATCAAAAATGTGTCACTGGATATCCATGCAGGAGAAATTCTTGGAATCGCAGGGGTTGCAGGAAATGGTCAGAAAGAACTGGCAGAGGCTGTTGCCGGACTGAGAAAAGTAGTAGGCGGAACCATCACCATCAATGGGGAAGATGTGACAACGCAGGGTGCAAAAGCACGTGTGAAGAAAAGAGTAGGCTTCATTCCGGAAGACAGACTGAGCATGGGGCTGGTTCCGGGAATGAATATGGAAGAAAACCGTATTCTGAAAGAATTTGACCTGCCGAAATTCAGCAGACATCATATTTTAAAGAAAAAAGTGATCCACGATACCGTACAGGAAGAAATTAAGCGGTACGATATCAAGACTGCCGGAGATAAAAGCCCGGTGTCCCTGATGTCAGGAGGAAATCAGCAGAAGCTGTTAGTTGCGAGAGAAATCGGAGGAGATCCGGTTCTTCTGATCGCGGTCTATCCGTCAAGGGGACTGGATATCGGTGCGGCAGAAGCCATTCATGAGATTCTTCTGGAACAGTGCCGGAAAGGGGTTGCCGTGCTTCTTATTTCAGAGGAACTGGATGAACTGTTTCAGATGTCAGACCGGATCGGAGTACTCTGTTCCGGTGAGATGATGGCAGTCATCGACCGCAAAGAAGCAGATTACGATACGATAGGAAGGCTGATGTCAGGTGAACACTATGAGAAATAAACTACGTTTAGAAAAAAGAGAATCAGTAAGTACGATTCGTATCGTACTTACGTCCATCCTTTTTACATTGATCGCATTTGCATTTTGTGGAATTATCATTGCATCAGTAGGGTTCAATCCGCTGGAAGTTTACGGGAAGATGCTCAATAAAGTATTCCTTTCAGGAAAAGGAATCCGCAAAATGTTCAATGCCAGCCTGCCACTGATGTTCTGCGGACTTGGTGTAGCACTGACGTTTAAAATGAATCTGAATAATATCGGTGCAGAAGGACAGTATGCCATGGGAGCGATTTTCGGTGGAGCTTTTGTACTTTACGGACCAGAGATCCGTGGAATCGGAGGAGGAATCATCCTGGCAGTGATGTGTTTCCTCGGAGGAGCATTCTGGGCCTTGCTCTGTGCGATCCCGAAAGCATACTGGAATGTAAATGAGAGTATTACAACTCTGATGCTCAACTACATTGCGCTGATTATCTTAAGTTACCTTGTTCTTGGTCCATGGAAAATGCCGGGACAGAATGTAGGTCAGACGAAGAGGATCCCGGTTGGACTTGAGATCCCTGAGATCAATGGAATCAGTGCCGGAATCATTCTTGGAATCGTGGCAGCGGTTGTAATCTTCCTTGCATATAAGTATACAACAGACGGATATCAGTTATCAGTGATCCGCAGCAGTCAGAACTCTGCAAGATATGCCGGAATCAATATTAAAAGAAATATCATTCTTGCACTGGTGATCAGTGGAGGACTTGCCGGACTTGCCGGCTATGTACAGTATGCGGGAGTTTCACACCGCATCATGGAGCAGATGCCGAACAATGCCGGATATACCGGAATCGTCATCGCTTATCTGAGCCGCCTGAATCCGCTGGTGATCGTGATCGTGTCAATTTTATTTGCGGGACTGCAGAACAGCAGTGCTACGGTGCAGATCCTGGGTGTGCCGACGCAGATCGCGACAATGATCCAGGGAGCAGTTATGATCTTTGTGATTGCGGGAGATTTCTTCCAGCGTTATAAGATTGTTGTAAATAAGGAGGTGAAAGCATGATCGCATTAATCATTTCATTATGTTCGGGAGCAATCGTCTATGCAGTTTCCGTCATGTATGCCGGAATCGGTGAAACCTTCTCAGAGCGTGCAGGTATCATGAATCTTGGCGTTGAAGGTGTGATGCTGATGGGAGCAGTCAGTGGTTATATCACTGCGGTTCATACACAGAACCTGTTCCTTTCATTTCTGGTCGTGCTTTTGACCGGAGCTGCATTAGGTCTTGTCTTTGCATTCCTTACCGTAACGTTGCAGTCAGATCAGACTGTATGTGGTATGGCAATGCTGATCTTTGGAACAGGATTGAGTGGATTTATCGGAAAAGATGTTTCCGGTGTGGCTGCCAATCTGAAGTTTGAAAAGATCGCAATTCCTGTACTTTCTAAGATTCCTGTACTTGGAGATATTTTCTTTAAACAGAATCTTCTGACATATGCAATGTACTTTATCATTCCGTTATCTATGTTCTATATTTACAGGACAAGATATGGACTGAAGCTGCGTGCGTTGGGTGAAAATCCGGCAGCACTGGACGCAGCGGGAGAAAATGTATTTGCGATGCGTTATGGTTATATCATCTTCGGATGCATGATGATGTCGATCAGCGGGGCGTGCGTTTCGCTGGCAAATACAAACTTCTGGAACAGCGGAATGACAGCCGGAAAAGGCTGGATCGCATTTGCACTGGTTGCATTTTCATCCTGGAATCCGGTCATGCTGATGTGGGGAGCATTGCTCTTCGGATTTATCAGTTGTCTCGGAAGTAATCTGCAGATTTATCTGCCGTCTGTTCCAACGGAGGTATACAGTATGCTTCCGTACATTGCAACTGTGATCGTATTTATACTTTCAACAGGAAACTTCAGAAAGAAGCATACCGCAGAGCCGGCAGCTCTTGCAAAACCTTATGATCGTGAAAGCCGGTAAAAAGATCTGAAAAGAAAAATAAAAAGATTGATAAAAACCGGAAAAAGAGGAGGACAAAATGAAAAAGAAATTACTTAGCTTATTAATGGTAACAGCCCTGACAGCAAGTCTTGTGGCAGGATGTGGATCTAACGGAGATTCAAAAGATAAATCATCCGGTTCAGACAGAGAAACCAAAGATGTATCGGAGCTGGTGATCGGTGAGATCGAATATTCCGTTATTGATGATGGCGGCTGGGCTCAGTCTATGCATGAAGGTCTTGTAAAAGCCTGTGAGGATCTTGGAATCGATACAAAGACAAATCTTCTGACAATGGAAGAAATCTCAGAGGAAGATACATCCCTGATCGAGTCTACAGTGGAAGAGCTTGTAGATGAAGGTGCAGACATTATCTTCGGATGTTCTGCGGGATATTCGGCAATCCTTGCAGAGCTTCAGCAGGAATACCCGGATGTTATCTTCGCACAGCAGAGTAACGATGTTTATGATAACATCATTGAGTTCCAGATCCGTGGATATGAGGGAGATTTCCTGACAGGTTACTTATCAGCACTGATGAATGAAGGATCTAATCAGCTTGGCTTCTGTGCAAGTATGGATGAGGCATCTGTCCGTACAGCAATCAATGCTTATGCACTTGGTGCAAAATATGCAAATCCGGATGCCAAAGTTCAGGTACTCTGGGCTGACAGCTGGTATGATCTTGATGTAGAATCTCAGAATGCCAAGACACTGATCGACAATGGAATCAAATATATGGGAATGGAAGCTTCTTCACCTGCTGTTCCGCAGACCTGTGAAGAGAATGGTGCATTCTGTATCGGTTATAACGTAGATATGCAGGCATCAGCTCCGAAGGCAGTTCTTACATCTTTTGTATGGAACTGGGCTCCGATCTTTGAAGATATCATGAAAAAGACAGCAGATGGAACAATCGATATTTCAGCGAACTATTATGAAGGAGGCGAGTGTGCTGCACTGGCTCCGTTCAATAAAGACCTTGTTCCACAGGAAATTCAGGATAAAGTTGAAGCACTCCGTGAGAAGATCAACAATGGTGACGTACAGGTTTATGCCGGAGAACTGAAAGACGATCAGGGAAATGTACTTGTAAAAGACGGAGAAGTAATGTCTGATGATGATATCCTTGCACAGGACTTCTTTGTAGATAATGTCATCGGTGGAAAGAAATAATAATTCCCAGGTGGATGTTTAAGAAGAAACAGCGTCAGAATAAAAGACTGAAAAAATTAGAAAAGGTCAGAAAATCAAAGGGCAGACGGTTCGACTGGATCGTCTGCCCTTTGACTATCAGAATATGTAGAGATGCTGGTAAAGGATCCGTTCGAGATCTCTCTGAAAGAAGTCTTGGAGATTTGACTACCAGAATATGCAGAGATGCCGATAAAGGAAAGAGTCTCTGTTTTGTCGGGGATACACATCAGAGATTCAGCATGTCTTTTTAGCAAATTGTAGATATAATTCAAAAAAAATATTTTTTTTGAAAAAAATAAAAAAAGTGCTTGCATTCCTGAAAGAACTATTATATAATAACTCTTGTCTTAAGGAAAGGACATACAACTTAAGAGAAGCGCGATTAGCTCAGTTGGTAGAGCACCTGACTCTTAATCAGGGTGTCCAGGGTTCGAACCCCTGAAGGCGCACTCGAAAGTCGCAAGCTATGCTTTTCGCTGGTTTGAGGCTTTTTTTGTTTTACGGATTTTACCCAAAATAATAATAATTGACAAATATTGACAAAAATATTATATATATGATATAATATTAAAAATTGTTTAATGGAGGAATATATATGCATTATAAGAGATTAATTTGTATGGGAGTATCATTATTGATAACGATAGGGGTTCAAGGAATAAGTATTGCTGCCGATTCATATGATCCATATAAAACTGCTTCTTATGCCAGCAAATACGCCGTTAATCACAACAGCAATTATAAATACTTTTCGGGTTCAGATTGTACCAATTTTATTTCGCAAAGTGCTAAGGCAGGGGGACAGGCAATGGATATGAATAAATGGTATCCATTTATAACAACGCCAGAGATATTTCGAAAGAATGATATGTGGTACTACATAGGTGGAGATGTGTTGTATAAGACGACAACTGCTTGGACAACTGTAGCAGGATTTGAATATTATGTAAAAAATGATGGAAGAAGCGATTGGAAAATTGTAAAAAAAGATATATCTGCGGAGGAATTGGCTAAGAATGTTAGAATTGGTGATATAGTCAGTGTTGCAAAAATTGGAAGTAATGGTAAAGTGTTATCTTACTATCATAATATTGTATGCACTTCGAGATTTACAAATTCAAACGAGACAGATGCAGTATTTTTTTCATCGCACTCAAAGGATTATAAGTTTAAGTCTTTGGAAGCAATTATGCGTGATAACGGTGGAAACTTGGCATTTAGAATAACTAGACATAAATAGAGCGGGTGAGTCTATGAATAAATTAAGAATAATTATCCCGGCAGTTTTTTTTGCCGCATGCGTTGCTTTTTTTATATGCGAATATACAGGAAATGACGTTGAATTTGTGCCTGTTAAAATCAATGTTATTGTAGAGGACAATTTAAATATATCCTTGCAGGAAGCTAATATGTTAAAGGAAGATGGGTTTTGGAATAAGCATCCTACAAGCATTCCGGTGAGGGATTACAGCCAGGTCCGGTTTGAAGACAAGAACTACGGTAACTCTTTCAGGGCTTTTTTCTGTATGGATGTGTATAATAAGAAAGTAAAATATAATAACTGTACCGTAAATTGCACCATGAATATTGATGAGTCCTATTGGCAGCAGCTTTTCTGGTATGATTCAAATGAAACAACGCCTTTTAATGCTCCGGAGTGTACTGAACATTGTGGACAGTTTGAACCGTATATCACTGGGGCAATGCTGCCGGGTTCTGAAGAAGAATTAAAAGCGAAACTTAAAAGTGTCGGTATAACGATATATGTTAAACATCAAAACGGTAAAATAACCAAAACGGAGGTTTCGGGAGAGGATTTTGATATTGAGTTTGAACATAGAAACGTCGAATCGGGAATCAGTTGTTTTGAAAATTATAAATCAAATACAATAGGCGAGTAAATTAATGACAGGAAGTAAAAATAATGATAGCATTAGAAAATGTAAGTAAAAAATATCTTAATGGTGAAACTTCATATGAGGCACTTAAAAACATTGATATAAAAATTAATTCGGGTGAAAAAGTGGCAATAACCGGTCCGTCAGGTGCCGGCAAAAGTACATTGCTTAATATTATGAGTACGCTCGACAGACCGACATCAGGAAGTGTTTTATTTGATGATAAACACCTGGAAGGGCTTGGCGAAGATGAAACTGCCCGAATCAGACTTACCGAATTTGGCTTTATATTTCAAGATTATATGCTCATGCCAACGCTGAATATATGGGATAATATCTGCCTTCCGGTTATTTTAAGCGGGGAAAAAGTCAATAATGAGAGAATAAGCACATACATAGAAAAACTTCTGCCGGAATGTGATGCACGATCGATGCCTCATCAATTATCGGGAGGACAGCAGCAGAGAGTCGGCATAGCAAGGGCACTGGCGACACAACCCAAAGTACTGTTTGCGGATGAGCCAACTGGTAATCTGGATAGCGGTAACAGTAGAAATGTTTTTGAAACACTTTTTGAATTGTCTGAGCATAACAAAATGACATTGATTTATGTTACGCATAATCGGGAACTTGCGGGGATGGCTGATAGAATAATTGAAATAAAGGATGGGCGTATTGTTGATTGCTAAGAGTTTTAAAATCCCTGCCAAGTATATAATATTGCTGGTTGTAACAGGGTGTGTTTCCATGATCATATTTTCCGGGTGTATTGGTTTTCATGATATTTCCCGTATAACAGAAGTTATTACGGCTGAGGATACGTATGGGGAGTATTATTTTTCCGTGTATGGCGTGGAAGATGATTACTTAGATGTATTTGATAAAAAAGACATAAAAAAATGCGTGGTTGATTTATATTTTACTCTGTTGGACGATAAGACATCGGTCATGTATGGAATAAGTGAGCCGGATTTGAAATATACGGAGTATAAATTGGCTGATGGTGTATATCCCGGTAATGCCGATGAAATGCTGATAGAAAAATGGTATGCGGTGCAAAATAATATATCCATAGGCGATGAGGTCATCTTTAATAATGGAGAAAAAGATGAGGCCTGGAAGGTTACCGGATATATAAATAATATGAGCAGCTTTGGAAGCGCAGAGGGGGAAAGCGCGGCCCCGGTCATTGTTATTGATCCGGTAAAAAATCAGGAACTTGTTGATACAACAGTAAATAACATATACTTAGAGTGTAATGATATAGATTTGATATGGGGAGAACTGCCGGATATTTGCATGGAATCAAATGCACAGGGATTTTCATATAATACTGAATTGATTAAGGCCGTGGAGGCTCTTGACAACGCGGGAATTAATAAAATTTTCCAAAATCCATTATACGGAGGACTGGCGATTGTATTGGTGATATATTCAGTCACAACATTCAATGCGGTGGCGGATATATTATTTTCGTATTGGAATAAATCGGCATATATACTCCGCGCCATCGGAGCCGGCCCTGCCCGGGTCCGCAGGGCGATGCTGAACAGAATATTGTCGTGTGTACTCATAAGCTCGGTAACGGGAACACTTATAGGATATGGCGGCATATATATTATTAACGGAAAAATACATGCGCTGGGGGATTTTTGGGGGCAGAAATACATATTCAGGTCTTGGGCGGTAATAGGTATATTGCTGGTAACAATAATGGTTCTGACATATGCAGCATTTAGACATAAAACAAATATTATTGCCGGATTATCGCCGTGCGAATTAAAGAATGTTACCGGCTTAAGTTATATGCAAAGCGTCAACAGAAAGAAACGTAACAGCATTTTTAAGAAAAAAGGAGACTTGTTTGATCTTGCAATAAGAAATTTATCATTCTATAAATGGCGTAAAGCGGCAGTAGCATTAATGATTTGTGTTTCGGTAATGATCGTAAGCATATCGGGATACATGATTTTGCCGCAAACAAAGTACAATTTAAATAATCTTAAATATGACTATCATTTTATTGTTAAAGATTATTATAAAGCTACAGAATTGAACCAGCCGGAGAATATAAAGAAAATATACAATGCGGTCATAGATTATTGCAGGAAGAATTCAATAGATGTTTACTATGATGCCGGACAGGAGATAGAAGAGTTTAAACTGAATAAGTCGTGGCTTACGGATAATTACAAAAAATACATAGAGGAAAATGCAAATTCAGCAGGGCTTAACGATCCGAGAAAGACCATATTGACAACGGCAGTAGTTTATGGTTATACGGATGAGATGTTCAGAAGATTAATTTCAGAAAATAACCTTAATATCCGTGTGCCGGCAGAAGGTGAAGTTATCGTCTGCTCCAAAATATTTAATAAGGATAATAAGAAAGCATATGACCTTAATGTTATGACAGGTGAGGTCATTAAATGTACATCACCTGTCATCAACGGGCCGGATAGTACCAATCTGGGAGAACGGAAAATATACACGGGAACAGTTGTGGGAGCGATAGAGAAACCGTTATTGGACATGGATGATGACAGCCGGACGGAAGTATGCCTTATAGTTCCGATGGAAGATTTCCGTAATTATTTTTTGTATGATGATTATGTATGTGATTTTTATATAGACAGCCTTACGGGCAGGCAGTTTTCGGATATAACGCAGATCGTTGCGGGGACGGATTACATTAAAATTGAAAACCAGCATGATTTATACGAGGCGGTAAGCGTGCATAGGCATAAGACTATACTGGTTTACGCAATCGTATGCATCATGGGGTGCGTATTACTTGTATTGAATATAATCATGATAGTTTACAATGAATCTTATGTCAGACGAAAAGAGTTTCAGACATTGCATAAACTGGGTATGACTCACTCAAAAATTCGCCGCATGATCGTTTATGAATTATTAATAATCTGCGGAGCCGGACTTATAAGCGGGGTAGGAATCAGTATGTGCGTGTTATCGGTCATTTTGCGAAATTTTTCGTAAATTGATAGTGATATTTTTAGGGATGCGTGTTATAATAACTCCAAGCAGTAAAGTCGGGAATACATTAAGAAAGGAAGAAGATATGGATAGAGCGGATATCGCTGTAATCGGAACGGGACCGGCCGGAATATCGGCAGCAATCAATGCCCGTATCCGGAGGAAGTCTTTTCTGTTATTTGGCAGCAGTAAATTAAGTGCTAAAATAGAGAGCTCCGAACAGATAGTGAATTATCCGGCAATCGATGCTATAAGCGGGCCACAACTGAATGAACGGTTTCGTGAACAATTGGTTAAGCTTGAGATCCCAATTATCGATGAACGTATTACCGGCATCTATAAGATGGAAAATTATTATCTCATAATGGCAGATCAGAAGCAATATGAGGCCTCAACCGTTATCATTGCGACGGGGGTCGAGACAGTCAGGGCACTTCCCGGAGAAAGAAAGATGCTTGGCCGCGGTGTGAGTTATTGTGCCACCTGCGACGGAAGGCTGTACGAAGGTCGCAGAATTGCCGTGCTGTGTGATAATTCCAATATGGAAGATGAAGTTGATTACCTCTGTTCGCTTGCGGGTGAGGTGGTTTATTTTCCGTTATTTAATAGTGACATGAAGCGGGATAATCTTGTGATGGCACAGTCACGGATGAAGGCTGTTAAAGGAACAGATTATGTCGAATGCGTGGAGTTGCAGGATGGAAGTACAATAGCGGTCGATGGCGTTTTTATGTTAAAGCAGTCGGTTTCCGCGGATGTTCTTTTGCACGGACTTGATGTGTCCGGCGGACATATCGTCACGGACCGTAATATGGCAACCAACATGCCGGGATGTTATGCGGCAGGTGATTGCACCGGAACACCATATCAGATAAGTAAAGCAGTCGGAGAGGGCAATATAGCGGCTCACTCAGCGATAGCGTACCTTGGAAGGAGAAATAGTGATGACTAAGCCTAAGAAAATTAAAGAGCCCAAAGTAAAGGCAGTAAAGGCAGTAAAGACAGCTAAACCTGTCAAAGCGCCTAAGGCAGCCAGACCTAAGAAGAAAGCAGCCGGCGTTAATAAAATATTCTGGGGCAGGAGAATCGGCACCAAAATGGTTGCAGGATTTCTTATACCAGTGATTTTAATAGTTGTTCTTGGTGTATCCTCATACACTAAGGCATCCAAAGGTATTATAAAGAGTTATGAGGACAGCATGACCCAGACTATAGGCATGACCAATCAGTTCTTCAGGCTTACAGTGGACAATGTCCAGTCCAAATACAAAGAATATCTTAACAATGAGGATTTAAGCGTTTATTTTAAGAACCTTATGAATAAGAGTGAAAGCGTTTCATTTGGAAATAGATTTTCCCAAGAGATGAAGGAAACCATTACAACAGACGGTTCCGTAACTAATATGTACATAATTGCTGACAATGTAAAATCGCTTATAACGACCAATACGGAGACGGATAAACTGTACAGTGCTTATGCCGATACGGAAAATGGTTCGATATCGAAGAATGATGCATATAATTTCTATCTTTTCGGTAATAAATCGGCAGCAGACAGTGCATTGGGAACAAGTTCCGACGATTATGGATTGAGACTTGTGCGCCATATGAAGGATTATAGCGCATATCTAATCGTTGATATTGACAAGGAAGCAGTAACGGATGCTGTTTCATCACTTCAGGTTGGCAAAGGAACAATTGCAGCAATAGTCACAACTGACGGCACAGAACTTTTAAGCGATGGAACGAACCCTGAGAAGCCTATTTTTACAGATAAAGATTTCTATAAGGACATTGCAGATTCCGGTGAAGAGTCAGGACAGAAATATGTAAAATATAACGGAGAGAAATATCTTTTTATATATTCGGTGCTCAGCGGAAGAGGAGCGGTAATATGTGCACTTGTTCCTGAAAGCGTACTTACGGGGCAGGCTTCGGAAATCAAACTTCTTACAATAATACTTGTAATTGTTTCAGCTATTATAGCAGGACTTATAGCAACGGTATTTTCAAGAGTTATAAGCGGCTCAATAAATAAGACTAATAAACAGCTTAGACTTATCGCAGACGGAAATCTTGACGCAAGAGTTATTACATCACGTAAGGATGAATTTGCACTTCTTGCGGCCGGGGTCAACGGCATGGCAGAAAGCATGTGCCGCCTTATCGGCAAGGTGAGAGAGGTTGCACAAGAAGTTGCGGCAGCTTCTGAACTTGTTACTGAGAATTCGAGATCGATTTATGAATCATCAGATCAGATTCAGCATTCGATTAAGGAGATAGAGACAGGAACGGCTAATCTTGATACCGAATCCGAGAGATGCCTGTCACAGATGGATACATTATCACAAAAGATACATGATGTCCAGGGAAGTTCCGTAGATATCATGAATATGGCACATAGCACTGAGAAGGTTGTAAAAGACGGTAAGAACAGTCTTTCAACAATGACAGAAAGTGCCGTGGCGACAACCAGAATTACCGGAAGTGTTATTGAGTCAATCAGACTTCTCGAAGAGAAATCACTTACAATCGGTAATATCATTGAAGCTATTAACAGTATAGCAGCCCAGACGAATCTCCTTTCACTTAATGCGTCAATTGAGGCAGCAAGAGCCGGAGATGCCGGAAAGGGATTTGCGGTAGTTGCGGAGGAAATCCGTAAACTTGCTGAACAGTCCAGGGAATCTGCGGAAGAAATCAGCAAGATTATCGAAGAGATTACAAGCAATACAAGAGAGGTTGTCGGTATAGCGGATGAGGCAAGAGGAATTGTCAGCAAGCAGGAGACAACAGTTGCCGAGACAGCCAGGGCTTTTGAGCAGATTAATGACCATATGTCAAGATTTACAGAATCTCTGGATTCTATAAGCAGTGATATTAATAATATGGAAGATGCCCGTAAACAGACTCTCGGTGCAATGGAAGGTATATCGGCAGTATCGGCTGAGACCGCATCAGGTACGGCAACGGTATACACCAATGCACAGTCACAGCTTTCACAGATTGAGTCACTTGACAATGCAGCCGAGAATCTTGCCGAGAAAGCAGAGCAGCTTAATGAACTCCTTGCGGGATTTATTATCAATAATTAAATTAAATTCCGGTAGCCGGATACCATACAGTTGCTTATGTTGCCGAGGATATCTATAACTTGTGCGACATCTTTATCGGTATGTGTAAGAAAAGCATCAAATGTGCCGTGTATAAGGACGGTAAAGAGTAAATCAAACTCTAGACTGTCCTTGTACTGCGGCATTTTTTCATATATTAATTTCTTGATTTCATAATCGAGTCTTTCCAATAAAACAGTACGCCGGCTTCCGGCAAAAAGAATGTGAAACAGTCCGCTTTGTGAGAGTATAGCGGAAGAATATTCTGCAAATCCTTTTGGAGTATCTGTTATTATAAGCTCCGGGTCGGGAATGGAATTGATCACATTACGGATAAGCTCGTCTTCAAGCTGTCCCGATAAATCATATATATCGTGGTAGTGCTGATAAAAAGTTGCTTTGTTGATGCATGCTTTCTCGGCAAGTTCCTTCACGGTTATTTTTTCTATATTTTTGGCTGAACGCAGTTCAATGAATGCATTGATAATGCTGCGCCTGGTTCTTTCAATTCTTAAATCCATAGCAGTCTCCTTTTTAGACAATTTGAGTGATTAGTTGTTTATCATACTTATTTAAAAATCCGTTGGTGGAAATAGGTAATAAATGAGTATAAAATAAATATATCATACTAAAACGACTGGTGTCAATTATACGACACGCGTTGCTAAGCGGAGGATGAAATGGATATTTACGGATTTTATACTGGCAAAATTTTTGACGCATATGATTTTCTGGGCTGCCATCTGGATGGAAACAGAGGTTATTTCCGCACTTATGCACCGAATGCATCGAGGGTTACGGTAATCGGGGAGTTTACCGGCTGGAAGGATTATGAGATGAACCGGATTCACGATGGTAAGTTCTGGGAACTGATCACAGACGGTGTCGAGGATGGAATGATGTACAAATACCGTATTTACGGAAGGGATGGCAGCGTGACGGAACATTGCGACCCGTATGGATTTGGGATGGAATTACGGCCTGACAGTGCTTCGATAGCCAGAGATATGAACAGATATGTATTTCATGATATGAAATGGATGCGCGACCGTTCGGACTGCCGCCGGGGTCCTCTTAATATATACGAAATCCATGCCGGCTCGTGGAAAACCAATCCGGAGAATGAGAATGGCTGGTATAAGTATAATGAGCTTGCCGACATCCTGATACCTTATCTTAAGGAAAACGGATATAATTATGTCGAAATGATGCCGATTGCAGAGCATCCGTGTGATAATTCGTGGGGATACCAGTCCACAGGATTTTACAGCCCGACATCACGTTACGGAACAGCGGACGAACTGCGGGAATTTATAGACAAATGCCATCAGAATGGAATCGGAGTGCTGCTTGACTTTGTGCCGGTGCATTTTGCGGTGGATGGATATGGCTTGTCAATGTATGACGGCACCGCAATATATGAATATCCGAACTGCGATGTCGGATACAGCGAATGGGGAAGCAAGAATTTCAATCACTCCCGCGGAGAGGTTCAAAGTTACCTGCAGTCCTGCGCCAACTACTGGTTGAAGGAATATCATTTTGACGGACTTCGAATGGACGCCATAAGCAATATCATATACTGGCAGGGTGATTCCAGACGCGGAATTAATAGAAATGCACTTCAATTTCTGCAATATATGAACCGCGGACTTAAGGGAATGTATCCGTCGATCATTCTGGCTGCGGAGGATTCCAGTCCTTATCCGGGAATTACCAAGTGCGCCGACTGGGGCGGGCTCGGATTTGATTACAAATGGGACCTTGGCTGGATGAACGATACGCTTATCTATTTTAAAGATGGTATGGACGATAGGATAAAAGATTATCATAAATTAACTTTTTCTATGATGTATTATTATTCGGAGAATTTTATACTCCCGTTCTCACATGATGAGGTTGTGCATGGCAAGGCAACCATTATGCAGAAGATGAACGGACAGTATGATGAGAAATTCCCTCAGGCGAGGGCTCTCTATATGTATATGTATACACATCCGGGTAAGAAACTGAATTTCATGGGAAATGAAATCGGACAGTTAAGAGAATGGGATGAGACGAGGGAACAGGACTGGGATATCCTAAAGTATCCGGTTCATGATGCATTCCATCGTTATATTATGGAGCTTAATAAGCTCTATCTTGAGCATTCTGCATTATGGGAGAAGGATTTTGACAATGACGGTTTTATGTGGATTGACTGCCATGAGGAAGAGCGGTGCATATATGCATATGAACGCCGCTCGTCCACGGAACGTCTGCTGATAGTGTGTAAATTTATAAATACTCCGGAGGAAAATTATTATTGTCATGTTGAAGGTGCGTCAGGTCTTAAGCTGCTTCTGGCATCTGATGCCGACTGTTTTGACGGGCCGGTTCATTATGATGAGGACGAGTCTGTAAAGGTCGTGGATAATACCGCAGAAATTAAACTTGGAGAATTTTGCACGAAAATATATAAAGTTATTTAGGAAATAAATTAATTTTATTAAGTTAAGGATGATATTGCGCACTTGAAATATATTATTCGATGATGTAAAATAAAGGGTAATCAGCGTACAGGAGGAAGACCCTTGAACAATAAAGAGATGATGGAATTAAGGCCGGAACTGGACAGTCAGTTTGATGAGCTTGTCAAATATTGTATGGCATCCGGTGTCATTGATTCTAATTTATATATTGAATATGATGTTAAGAGAGGACTAAGAGAGAGCAACGGTAAGGGCGTTCTTACGGGACTCACGGAGATTTCCGATGTAGTGGGATTCGACGTGGTTGACGGAGACAGGGTACCGTGTGATGGTCGTCTCTATTTCCAGGGATATAATGTCCAGGATCTTATCCGCAAAGGTGACAGAAGAAGATTTGCGTTTGAAGAAGCAACGTATCTTCTATTATTTGGTGCGCTTCCTACTAAGGAACAGTTAAGACAGTTTATAGATATTCTCGGAGGATTAAGAGAACTTTCGGGACAGTTTGTGCGTGACGTTATTATGAAAGCACCGAGCAGTAATATTATGAATGCATTGGAGAAGAGTATCGTCACATTGTATTCATATGATGAGATGGCTGAAGATATTTCTGTACCGAACGTATTGAGACAGGCGTTGCAGCTTATTGCCAAGATGCCGGTTATATCGGTATTTGCATATCAGTCATATATGCATTTTAAGATGGACGACGTTCTAATTATACGTAACCCGGATCCGGGATGTTCAACAGCTGAGAACATATTGAGAATGCTCAGACCTGATGGTAAATATACTGAACTTGAAGCTAAGGTTCTTGATGTTGCGCTTGTACTTCATGCAGAACACGGTGGTGGTAATAACTCAACATTTACCACACATGTAGTTACATCATCCGGAACAGATACATATTCAACGGTTGCGGCATCTGTAGCATCACTTAAGGGACCTAAGCATGGTGGTGCGAACCTTAAGGTTAAGCGTATGTTTGATGATATTAAGGAACATGTATCCGATTGGGAAGATGAGGATGCTCTTCGCGAATATCTCCAGAAGATACTTGATAAGCAGGCTTTCGACAATGCCGGACTTATTTACGGTATCGGACATGCGGTATATACATTATCAGACCCGCGTGAGGTTATTCTTAAGGAATATGCCAAGCGTCTGTCCGAGGAGAAGGGCTTTGTCAAAGAGTTTGAGCTTTATGACAGGGTTGAGAGAATAGCTAAGGAACTTGTATCCAAGTCCCGCCACACATTGAAGCCGATATGTGCAAATGTCGATTTCTACAGTGGATTCGTATATACAATGCTTGGAATACCGGAGCAGATGTTCACTCCGATATTTGCTATTTCGCGTATTGCAGGATGGAGCGCGCATAGGTTGGAAGAACTTGTCAATAAGGGCAAGATAATCCGTCCGGCATATAAATACGTCGGACATCATGAAGAATATGTTGATTTGAATGACAGATAGATATCATAAGCTTCCGGGAATATTTTTCCCGGAAGCTTTAGTGTATCCGGAGAGTAAAAATGGAACTCAGTCGAGCGCGATGACAGTATAAGTACAGCTAAGCGTGTCAAGCACTGTGTTATAGTTTTCCTGCTCAAAAGAGTATGTCAGAGAAATGTCATTATTCTTTGCATTATATATTCTGTTATACGTTATCGAATACTGATAAAGCGGTACTTTTGGTTTTGAATTGGGTGCGTAATATTGGTAGATGCGTGTGGCGTTTTTGCATGTGGTGTCATCGTACCCATCTTTCATAACGACACATAAATTTCCGTTGTTGTCATTTGAACTTACGCCTATCGAGCCGCTTAAGCATACCATATATGTATGTCCCTTTTTCAAAGTGACCTTGTTCTGGGAGCAGGAGACCAGGTCTCCGCTGTTCAGCTTCTGCGTAAAATACGGTGTGGCTGCGTAATTTTGAAGAAGACGGTGGCCCGAGATACTGCAGTCAGCAAAAAAATAGCCTGAACATATACCATCTTTGCCGTTCTCACCATTTTGTCCGTCGGCGCCTTGTGCCTTTACTCCGGTATCGGAGCCGGCGATCCACCAGTTTCCGTTGTCACCTATAAACGGTGTGTTACCGTCTTTGCCGTCAACACCGTCCCGGCCGTCAACACCATCAACACCGTCTATACCGTCTTTGCCGTCGGCACCGTCATTCCCACGCAGTGTTGACATATCATAGAGGTTAAGCCATATTGAGTCCCCGGCATAGCGCCATTGCAGCATATCGTTATCGGCGCGGAATTCAGGAGTTCTGCCATCGGTACCTGTGCTGCCGGAAGGACCGGTAATGTCGGTGAGTGCCACAAGGTTCTGCCATGCGCTATCATCGTAACGCCATTGGATATATGCATCCGTACTGCGTACTTCCACAGTTCTGCCGTCAATGCCATCTTTGCCATTGACACCGTCCTTGCCGTCGGCACCATCTATGCCGTCAATGCCATCTATGCCATCGACACCGTCTTTGCCATCGACACCGTCTTTGCCGTCGGTACCATCTATGCCATCCTTACCATTGACACCGTCCTTGCCGTCGGTACCATCTTTGCCATTGACACCATCTTTGCCGTCAACACCGTCCCGGCCATCGGCACCATCCTTGCCGTTGATGCCGTTTTTTCCGTCCTGTCCGGCCGGACCTGCAGCTCCTGTAAGTTGTGCAATGTCCACCAGATCGTGCCATTCGGTTTCGTTGTCGTATTTCCATTGAATAGCGTTCTGGCTGCACTGTACGGCTACCCGGCGGGATTCTTTCCCGGTAATATTTTTCTTTACAAGTATGATGCAGATTGCGGATAAAGTAATAGATACAAGCAGCAATGTACTAAGAAGTACAATTACAGGTTTTTTCACGCGAAACACCTCCACATATATTATTTTTTGTAATGTTCTACAAACAGGCTGACGCCTTGTTTTAGTACCTCCATTTGTGTTTTCAGATAGTATTCGTCCTCAAACATGGCATAATGTACGCATGCGCGGACGAATATAAATATTAACGGCGTTATGGTTGTGTACGGTATACCTATTTTGGGCTCAAGTAATTTGGCATACTCGGTGTATCGTTCATTGACGCCTTCAAAAAATTTCTTGCCATGTTCGATATATTTGGGCAGTGTATATACCTGGTACATAAGCCGGTATTTGCTGCCGTGTTTTTTGGCCGTCCAATAAGGCACTTCTTCGATAAAACGCATTACATCTTCCGGATCCGTTGGTGCTTTTTTCATAAAGTCATCTTCGACTTTTGACATACAATATGCTGTGGATTCAATGATAAGTTCGTCAAGATTCTTGAAATATGAATATAAATTTGCTTTGGTGCAGCCGCATGCATCTGCCAGGGCTTTAATTCCTGTGCCCGTAAGTCCGTTTTCTGCGTAACATTCAAAACATTTCTCCATAAGTTCATTTTTGCGTTCGATGTGCTGTTGCTCTGTTGTCTTCATGTTGTATTCTCCTATGGTGACTGACCGTTTGTTTATTATTAGCATAACATAGTATTGTAAGAAAAGCAAGGTATGATTGGAAAATTTGATTGCAATCAGAAGGTGAAAGAAGGCGCCCGAAGTTCGGGCCGCTCCGGTCGCAGGAATCAAAAAAGCCACCTCAAAGAGGTGGCTGCAATAAGTCGATGCGACAGGATTCGAACCTGCGACCTCTGCGTCCCGAACGCAGCGCTCTACCAAACTGAGCCACGCATCGTCAATCAACGATAGATATCATACCACAACTCAGTTGGGATTTCAAGACCTAATTTGTGGGTGGAGACTAATTCCGGGAATCTATTTGGAGATAGTCACAGTTTTCCACAAATTTCCACTGTGCTACACTATATTCAGAAGCTTCATGCCGTTTTCGTATGCAAAAGCATTCTGCAACGTTTCGATGGCGATTGCCTGCATGGCTTCTTTGGTGAAAAAGCCCATATGTGAGGTTATCAGAACGTTTGGAAATGTGCACAGCCGCGAAAGAATATCATCCTGGATTATTTTGTTGGAGACATCCTCGTAGAAAAGACCATCCTCTTCCTCGTAGACATCAAGGGCAACTGCACCTATATGACCTTCCTTCAGTCCGTCAATCAGGGCTGCCGAATCGATGAGAGAGCCGCGGGAAGTGTTGGAAATTATGACACCCTGCTTCATTTTGCGGATTGAAAGCTCGTTTATCAGGTGGTATGTGTCAGCTGTTAAAGGGCAGTGGAGTGAGATGACATCGGACTTTTCAAAGAGCTCGTCAAGGGTGACATAAATTGCGTCAAGGTTTTCATTGGGATACAAATCATAAGCAAGAACCTTCATATGAAAACCGTTGAAAATGTCAATCATGCACTGACCTATTTTGCCGGTGCCGATAACACCTGCGGTTTTGCCGTTGAGATCCTGACCCATGAGACCATTGATACTCATATTAAAATCGCGGGTGCGTGTATAAGCGCGGTGAAGCTTGCGGTTCACCGTCAGAATGGAAGCCATGGAAAATTCGGCGACGGCAGCGGGAGAGTAACTTGGAACACGCAGAACCGTGATGCCGAGAGCTCTTGTGGCATCAAGATTTACGTTGTTAAAACCGGCGCAGCGCAGAAGAATAAGCTTAATACCGAGAGAAGCCAGTGCCTCGGCAATTTGTTCAGTTACATTGTCATTTACAAAAATACAGACTGCATCGAAGCCACTTGCGAGGATAACGGTGTCCGGCATCAGTGAAGATTCAATAAAATGAATTTTCATGCCATACTCCTTGCTGAGTGGTTCAAACCACAGTCTGTCATAAGGTTTGGTATTGAAAAAAGCGATATTCATGATAGTACTCCTTGTAATATTTCAATAGAATTATTACCATATCGGGAGCAGATTATCCATTTATTTCATATGCGCTTCAATCCAGACTAAAATATCATTGTATACAACATCACGGTCCTTCTCGTTAAGGATTTCATGACGCATGTCAGGGTAAAGTTTTAAGGTAACATCAGTGATGCCAAGTTTCTTATACTGCGTGTACACAGCAGACGGACCCTTGCCGTAATTGCCGACAGGGTCTTCACATCCTGCGGTCACGAGAATCGGCAGGTCATGCGGAATCGAAGTAAGATTACGCTCCTTGCATACGAATTTAAGAAGCTTGAAAAGCGTTCTGTAACCGTTAAGTGAGAAAGTAAAAGTACAATACGGGTCATCACGGTATTTATCGATTATGTCGCGGTCGCGTGAAAGCCAGTCACTTGGGGATTCTGCGTCGGGGATGCGCTTGTTGTAACTGCCGAATGCAAGCTTGTCAATAAAAGCACTCTTGTAGCGGTCTCCGCGGAAAAGTCTCAAAAAATTCGTGAGAAAAATACCGAAGCCGGTTACAAATGAAGGCATTACGCCGGTTCCCATGACGATTGCCCCGTCGATGCCGGTGCCGTACATTGTAAGGTATTTGCGGAAGATGAAAGAACCCATGCTGTGACCAAGTATATAATAAGGCACACCTGGATGAGCTTCCTGGGTTATTTTCTTGAGACGGTGAACGTCGCGGACAAGAATTGTCTCGGCATCATGCTCGGCAAAATACCCAAGGTCCTTCTCTGTTGCAGCGGTAAGTCCGTGGCCAAGGTGGTCTTCGCCGACCACAAGGAAACCGTGACTTGCCATAAATGATGCAAAATCATCATATCGGTCCATATACTCCTCCATGCCGTGGACGATTTGAAAAATTGCATGAATATTGCCATCATCAGGTGACCATGAATAGGCATGGCAAGTATTTATGCCGTCTCTCGACGGGAAACCGAATTCTTTTCTTATTGCCATATAAATTACCTCCGGAATAATAGTATACACATATTTTCTCATATTTTACGGACAAAGTAAACCAACAGAGTAAAAAAAACGTTTGAAAGAAGGGGGATAACCGTCTTGATTTTTTATGCGCCGTAGTTTAATATTAATGTATATACACAAATTTCAGGAGGAACCATAATGGTCAGATTAAGTCAGGGCGGTGCATACCTCTTAGGCGGCACGGAGATTGTTGAAGACAATAACGAAGCAGCTGCAGTTCTTGCGGCTAAGCTTGGAAGTGCTCCGGATAAGAAAGAGGCGGCACACAATACTATTGCATATAATATATTAACATCACATAATACATCGGGTAATGATGAAAAGCTTGAGATTAAGTTTGATAAGCTCACATCACACGATATAACATTTGTAGGAATTATTCAGACTGCCAGAGCAAGCGGACTCGAGAAATTCCCAATTCCGTATGTACTTACGAACTGCCATAACAGTCTTTGCGCTGTAGGCGGAACTATTAATGAAGACGACCACATGTTTGGTCTTACATGCGCCAAGAAATACGGTGGAATATATGTTCCTCCTCATCAGGCAGTTATACACCAGTTTGCAAGGGAGATGCTTGCAGAAGGCGGTAAGATGATTCTCGGTTCGGACAGCCATACCCGTTACGGTGCACTCGGAACGATGGCAGTTGGTGAGGGCGGACCTGAGCTTGTTAAACAGCTCCTTAATAAAACATATGACATTAATATGCCGGGTGTTGTGGCTATTTATCTTACAGGTTCACCGGCCAAGGGAGTCGGACCTCAGGATGTTGCACTTGCCATTATCGGTGCTGTTTTTGCCAATGGATACGTCAAGAATAAAGTCATGGAATTTGTCGGACCGGGCGTAGCTAATTTAAGCGCTGATTTCAGAATAGGCGTAGATGTTATGACAACAGAGACAACATGCCTCTCATCTATATGGAAGACTGACGACAGAATCAGGGAATTTTATGATATTCACGGAAGAAGTGAATCTTATAAAGAACTTAATCCGGGCAACGTGGCATACTATGACGGCGTTGTATATGTTGACCTTGATAAGGTTAAGCCTATGATTGCCATGCCGTTCCACCCAAGCAATACCTATACAATAGAAGAACTTAATGCTAACCTTGAAGATATTCTTCGCGACTGCGAGAAGAAGGCACTTGTAAGCCTTGACGGACAGGTTGATTTCAAGCTCACAGATAAGATTAAGAATGGCAGACTCTATGTTGATCAGGGAATTATCGCGGGATGCGCCGGCGGTGGATTTGAGAATATATGTGATGCTGCTGATATTCTCCGCGGACATTCAATCGGTGCTGATGAATTTACATTAAGCATTTATCCGGCAAGTACGCCTATTTATATGGAACTTGCGAAGAATGGACGTCTTGCGGACCTTATGGAGACAGGTGCCATAGTCAAGACAGCGTTCTGCGGACCTTGTTTTGGTGCTGGAGATACACCTGCCAATAATGCATTTTCAATCAGACATTCGACACGTAACTTCCCGAACAGAGAAGGCTCCAAGCTTCAGAAGGGCCAGATTGCATCAGTTGCACTCATGGATGCGCGTTCGATTGCAGCAACAGCGGCTAACAAAGGATTTCTTACTGCAGCAACAGATATTGATGTTGAATATACAGGACCTAAGTATCATTTTGATAGTAATATATATGCTAACAGAGTTTTTGACAGCCACGGAGTTGCGGATCCGGAGCAGGAAATTCAGTTCGGACCGAACATCAAAGACTGGCCTGAGATGGTAGCACTTCCGGAGAACCTCATTATCAAGTGTGTATCCGAGATTCATGATCCGGTTACGACGACGGATGAGCTTATTCCTTCCGGAGAGACATCCTCATTCCGTTCCAATCCGCTCGGCCTTGCGGAGTTTGCACTTTCGAGAAAAGATCCGCTTTATGTAGGACGCGCCAAAGAAGTTCAGAAAGCAGAGAAGGCAAGAGAAGCCGGTAACTGCATGGGAGAAGCACTTCCTGAGCTTCGTGACATAATGCATAAGATCAAAGAAACATTTGATGTAAGCAGAGAAAATACCGGTGTCGGAAGTACGATTTTTGCGGTTAAACCGGGTGACGGTTCGGCAAGGGAACAGGCTGCATCATGTCAGAAGGTACTTGGCGGATGGGCCAACATCGCCAATGAGTATGCAACCAAGCGATACCGTTCCAACCTCATCAACTGGGGTATGATACCTTTCATTATTGATGAGGGTGAACTTCCGTTTGAGAATCTTGATTATATTTTTGTACCGGGAATTGCCGATGCTATCAAGACCAAAGCATCAATCGTGAAAGCATATGTTGTGAATAAGGACATGAAAGAATTTGAACTTAAGATTGGTGAACTTACCGATGATGAGCGCAGAATAATTCTTGCAGGATGTCTTATTAACTTCTACAAAGAACAGTAATTTACAAAGCCCGACAGATGTCTGCAGCATTTGCCGGGCATTACTATACCCTCCAATCGCAAGAAAATTTACCCCAAATGATTAATTTTATAACAAATATAAGATTTACACGACTGAGGATGTTACGGTTATGAGAACGGCACTGCTTGAACAGCTTAAGATGATTATGGATTTTGACAGTGCTGATTTCTATCTGGCGGCGGCAGATGACAGCGGCAGGCTGGTTAATCAGGTAACATATAACTGCGATGAAGACGGCTCGTCCAAATACAGTGAACTTGATTACAGCCGCGGCATTATGTATAGCGGCAAGAGTATGGTTTACCGTGAAACAGATATCATATCTGATGAGAAACGTGTGGAGACGGAATATTACAGAAAAGTCTACAAACCAAACAGCTGGCACTATTCACTGCAGATAATTCTCGGATACAATAAGGAATTTTTGGGTGTTATAACTTTGTATAGAACTATAGGCAAGGATAAGTTGAGATGGGCGAACGTTATGAACTTACCAGGCGCGAATCAACAGTTCTGGCGGCACTTGTGGACGGTGAAGAGAACCAGAAAGTGTGCGATGAACTCAGCATCAGCATAAATACGCTCAAGAAGCATATATTGAATATATATCGTAAAACGGGCGTCAGAAACAGGGTTCAATTATTCAGAATGGTAAAATAGCAATATAAAAATTATCCCAAATAAGTACTAAAATGGTTATAATTAAGTATTGAAACGATAAAAAGATGATAGTAATATATCCGTAAAGCGAAGGAGCTAATCGAAAAGATTGGCTCCTTTTTTGTTATGTTGATGAGTATGAAAGTGCTCGCTATTAATTTCAATTTCAGGATAAGGAGAGGATCATTATGAAAGAAATTAGCATGATTATCAGACCGGAGAAACTCGAAGAAGTTAAATCAATTCTCGATGAGATTAACTGTGGTGGCATGACCATCACAACAGCTATGGGATGTGGCGCACAGAAAGGTGTGACCGGAGTCAACGAAATCAAAGGATTTAAGACAACAATTAACCTTCTTCCGAAGATGATGGTATCGGTTGTTGTAGAAGACAGTGTAGTAGAACCAATTATCATGAAGGTTCGTGAAAAGCTTGCTACCGATCACGTCGGCGACGGTAAGATTTTTATCAAACCTGTTGAAGAGGCTATACGAATCAGAACAGGTGAGCGGGGAGATAAGGCTCTTTAAGCCGCATCTTACACGAGAAGCACCGGCGGCACTGGCCGGATCATAAGAAAGAGGTGATAACTTTGGGAAAGAACATAGTTGAATTAACCGGAGTAAACAAAATATATGGAACCAATCATGTTGTCAAGGATCTGACATTGACCGTGGAGGAAGGAGAATTCCTTACACTCTTAGGTTCATCCGGATGTGGTAAGACAACAACTCTCAGAATGATTGCCGGATTTGAAGAGCCGACGACCGGAAGCATCAAAGTTGAAGGCGAGGCTATAGAAGAGAAAGAACCGTATGAGAGAGATGTAAACACGGTATTCCAGAGTTATGCATTGTTTCCGCATAAGACCATTTATGACAATATTGCATACGGGCTGAAAATGAAGAAAGTCCCGAAGAAGGAGATTGCCGAAAGAGTTAAGGAAATGATGGAACTCGTCCAGCTTGAAGGATTTGAGAAGAGATATCCTAACCAGCTTTCAGGCGGACAGAAACAGAGAGTTGCGATAGCAAGAGCACTGATAAACAGACCTAAGGTTCTTCTTCTTGATGAACCGCTTGGCGCACTTGATTTAAAGCTTCGTAAGCAGATGCAGCTTGAACTTAAGAGACTTCAGAAAAAACTCAACATTACTTTTATATATGTAACGCATGACCAGGAAGAGGCACTTACGATGAGCGACAGAATTGCAATTATGCATGACGGTGTCATGGATCAGATTGCAACACCTACCGAGATATATGAACATCCGGCGACCAAATTTGTCGCAACATTCATTGGTGAGACCAATATTTTTGAAGGAATGGCCAAGATTGTGGACGGTAATACCATCACAATCGGAATTGAGAACGGTGATATTACCGGATGTGGTGCAGATTTTGCCGCCGGTGAATTTATAACCGTATCTGTAAGACCGGAGAAGATGAAATACTCATATGAACCGGTTGAAGGATTTACAATAGCTGCCAGAATAGTGGATTACATATATGTAGGAAATATCGTGAAATGTGTGGCTGAACTTCCTAATAAGACACAGGTAAAAATAGAACGTCTTGCCGGCGAGGAAGTACCGACAATCGGAGATGTTGTATGTCTGTATTGGAATAAGGAAGATGCAGTGCTCATTCACAATCTTGATAACAGATTTTATCAGGCTGTTGAAAATGCAGTATTTGCGTAAGGGAGGCGGTTTGTATGACAAAGCACAGATTTAAATCCAAAACGCTGCCGGCCATTTCAATGGTCGGACCCGTGACAATATGGCTTCTGGTGTTTGTAGCAGCACCGCTTGTGTATGTTTTTATCATGAGCTTCTGCGGACTTGATGAATTTTACAATGTAAGTTATCATTTTACGCTTAACAATTATAAGAGACTTGCAGATTCCAACTATGTGGATATATATCTTCATTCGCTTATAATTGCACTTACGACAACAGTTGTGTGCATCCTTTTGGCGTATCCGTTTGCATATATAATAGCCAGAACCAAAAGCAAAAGGAAAAATCTTCTGTATATGCTTGTAATTATACCGTTCTGGACGAACTCTCTCATCAGAATTTACGGATGGAGATCACTTCTTGGTACAAACGGCTGGATCAATACCTTCCTTATGAATTTACATCTTATAAGCGAACCGATTGACTTCCTTTACAAGCAGGGCACCACAATTTTTGGTATGGTTTACTGTCTGTTCCCATTCATGGTTCTGCCACTTTATACGGCAATTGAGAAATTGGACGGAAGCCTTCTCGAAGCTTCGGCGGATCTCGGAGCCAAAGGACCGAAAACATTTTTCAATGTAATACTTCCGCTCACATCAGGAGGAATTTTTTCGGGAAGCATTATGGTATTTATACCGTGTCTCGGATATTTCTTCGTAGCTGACATACTTGGCGGCGGCAATTCGGATGTAATCGGTAACCTCGTAGAACGTCAGTTCCAGAGCAGTAACAACTGGCCGTTAGGAGCAGCACTTTCGATTATACTTATCCTCGTAACGCTGATTCTGGTAAAGATTTATCAGAAGCTTGGCGGCGATATGGACAGTCTGGGGGTATAGCATATGAAAAAAAGAACCAAGAGAAAATTAAAAAAGATATTCAGTATAATTTTTTGTTCATTAATATATTTGTTTTTGTTCGCACCCATTATATACATAGTGGCCAATTCGTTTAATGCGACCAGATCCAAACCATACCTGAGCTGGAAAGGCTTTTCGTTAGACTGGTATGTCAAACTGTTTGATAACCAGACACTTTTACAGTCATTCGGAAACACAATGATTATTGCAATAACAAGCATGATACTTGCAACGATCATAGGAACGCTGGCCTCGGTGGGAATGTACAAATTTAAATTTAAAGGCAAAGCCGCTATTGACGGACTCTTGTATATACCGGTTGTTATTCCGGAAATCGTCCTCGGAATTGCGCTTCTTACGCTTTTTTCCAACATCAATATTCCGAGAGGCATGCTTACACTTATAATTGCCCACACGACATTCTGTGTACCGTTTGTAATTTTTAACGTGCGTGCACGACTTGGCGGTTACGATATGTCAATAGAAGAGGCAAGCATGGACCTGGGAGCGGGAAGAATAAGAACATTCTTCGAGATAACACTTCCGGTTCTGGCACCGGGAATTGGCGGAGGTGCACTTCTTGCATTTACGCTTTCCATAGATGATGTTATCATCAGTTACTTTGTCAACGGACAGACCAAGACATTTCCTCTCAAAGTATATGAGAGCATAAGAAGTGGTGTTGCACCGGACGTAAATGCGTTATCAACCATTATTCTTATCGGCACAACCGTTCTTGTCATACTGACACAGAGCGGACTTATAAAAAAGCTGCTTAAGAAGGCATAGTGGTTGGAAAGGAGAGATATTATGAAAAGAAAGAGAATTGTATGCGTAGCACTTTCACTGATGCTTGTATTATCACTTGCAGGATTTACCGGATGCGGTAAAAAATCAGCATCAAACGGGGAACTTAATATTTTTACATGGACAGAATACGTTCCGGAATCAGTTATCGAAGATTTTGAAAAGGAATACGGAATCAAGGTTAACTGGACGACTTTCTCAAGCAATGAGGATATGCTTGCAAAGGTAAAAACCGAATCTGCCGGAACATATGATATAGTACAGCCTTCGGATTATATGGTTGAACAGATGATAGCACAGGATATGCTGATGGAACTTGATAAAGATGTAATTACCAATATTGAGAACATCGACAGCGCATTTCTTGATCCATCATATGACCCGGGCAACAAATATTCCGTACCTTATCAGGGCGGTGTCGCAGCAATCGCGGTCAACACGGATAAAGTATCCAAAGAGATAACAAGTTACGACGATCTGTTCAGCGAAGATCTGAAAGGAAGCATTGTATCTCTTGATGATTACAGAGCCGTAATCGGTATGACAGCGAGAAGCATGGGATACTCAATGAATGAGACTGACACTGACAAGCTTGCCAAGATAGAGGAGAAGCTTCTCAAACTTAAGGACAATGTTAAAGTATACGATTCAGATTCACCGAAGAACTCGCTTATCTCAGGTGACTGTACGGTAGGCTACTGCTGGGCAGCAGAGATCGCACTTGCACAGGAAGAAAATCCGGCAATCAAAATCGTATTTCCAAAAGAAGGACCTTATGTATTCATGGATAACTGGGCAGTCCTTAAGACAGCCAAGAACTCAGAGAATGCGATGAAATTCATAAATTATATGCTTGATTCAGAGACATCACAGAAAGTATCGGAGGAATTTCCGTACCTTAACCCGAATGCCAAGGCAGTTGAAGCACTCGGAGATGAGTATAAGAGCAACGAGGCAAAGAATCCTCCGGCAGATGTAATTGCATCAGGTGAATATGTATCCAACCTCGATACGGATACACTTGCTATATATGACGCAATGTGGACCAAGTTAAAGAAATAACACCAACAGGAGGAATGTTACATAATGGAAATTAAGAAAATGTATATTGACGGAGAATGGACAGAAGGAACCTCCGGTAAGTTAATTGATTCAATAAATCCTGCAACTGGAGAGGTTATCGCTCAGGTTTACGAAAGCAGCCTTGAGGATACCAACCGTGCCATTGCCGCGGCCAAGAAATCATTCTACGTTACAAGAGAATGGCGTGACATGGATTCACAGCAGAGAGGTGATATTCTCCTTAAGATAGCAGATACCATAGAAAAATACCTTCCGGAGCTTGCAAAACTTGATGCCATCGATAACGGCAAGCCGCTTAGAGAGGCAGAGGGTGACGTTGATGACGGACTCCACACCTTCAGATATTACGCGAGCCTTATCAAAGCTCCGTGCGGAGGCGTATATGAGGTAAACAGCAACTTCGGTACAATGCACTCGTATATGGTTCACGAACCGGTCGGCGTATGCGCCCAGATAACACCTTGGAATTATCCGTTCCTTATGGCCATCTGGAAACTCGCTCCGGCACTTGCGGCAGGCAACAGTATAGTGTTCAAACCAAGTTCCGACACAATGCTTTCAACAATTAAACTTTTTGAGATATTTGAGGAAGTCGGTCTTCCAAAAGGAACCGTCAATCTCGTAGTAGGACCGGGAAGTACGGTCGGCGACCTTCTGGCTTCATCACCTGATGTGGATATGGTAACATTTACCGGAAGCACCGCAGTCGGACAGTCCATAATGCGTGCGGCAGCCGGCAACGTTAAGAAAATCGGCCTCGAACTCGGCGGTAAATCCCCTAACGTCATCTTTGCGGATGCTGATTTTGAAGGCGCTGTTGAATGGGCAATGATAGGTATTTTCTTCAATCAGGGCGAGGTATGCTCAGCCGGTTCAAGAATTATTATTGAGGAATCCATCAAGGATAAATTCGTAGCGCGGCTTGCAGAACGTGCCAACGCAATGACACTTGGCAATCCACTCGACAATCCGGACATGGGACCGCTTATCTCCGAGAAACACATGAACCGTGTTCTTTCTTATATAGAGAAAGGTAAAGCAGAGGGCGCAACCTGTGTATGCGGCGGATTCCGTTACACTGAGGGAGAGTGCGCAAAGGGTTATTTCGTAAGACCTACTATTTTTGATAACTGTACATCGGATATGACGATTGTAAAAGAGGAAATCTTCGGACCTGTAGTTACAATCCAGACCTTTAAGACGGAAGAGGAGGCTATTGCTCTTGCCAACGACACTCCTTACGGTCTGGCAGGCGGGGTATTTACCTCCGATGCAACCCGTGCAATCCGTGTTATCAAGGAAATCCGCGCCGGCATTACCTGGATCAACTGTTACAATCCGACATTCAACGAGGCTCCTTGGGGAGGATACAAGATGAGCGGCATCGGTCGTGAACTTGGTGTCCATGGCCTTGAGGAATACCAGGAGGTTAAGCAGATCAATATGAATCTCACACCGGGTGTACTCGGCTGGTATGAACATTAATCACATATGATAAGAGACTCTCCGGAAGGGATAACCTGCCGGAGAGTTTTTTTGTTTGGTTAACTTGTCCGGCTGCATTGCCAAAATCATCCTCTTGTTGTATTATGAGGGTGCGATAAATTTCAGGAGGAAGTTTAAGCTATGAAGAATATACTGGCGATTTTTAAAGCGGATGTCAGGGGTCTTGTAAAGAATGTGCTGGCATTGATAATAATAATCGGATTATGTATTCTGCCATCGCTGTATGCGTGGTTCAATATATATTCTAACTGGGATCCGTATGCCAATACGGGTAATATTAAGATTGCGGCGTACTCCGAGGATGAGGGATATACAGGTGAGGATGGTACGGTGCAGAATATGGGCAGAAAAATCCTTGACAACCTTAAAGAGAATACGGCAATAGGGTGGACAATGGTAAATTCAGGGGAAGAAGCCATCGAAGGCGTGAAAAGCGGCGATTATTACGCGGCTGTTGTTATAGAGAAGGATTTCTCATATAAAATGTTTAATATGTTTGCGGAAGGGTTTGCCAACCCGGGAATTACCTATTATGAGAATGAGAAGAAGAATGCCGTAGCCACGAAAATAACCGATACGGCGGTATCGACACTGCAACAGAGTATCGACGCACAGTTTGTTGATGTAGTGATACGTACGGTTTTTGAACAGACCAACAATGTATCGGGAGAGATTGAAACCAATAATAAAATAAAGGAATTTACGGACAAGCTTACAGCAGTTAATAATAATCTTATAACATATGAGACCACGATAGAAAGCCTGATATCAGCCAATAAAGAGCTTACCACGTCGGTGGGAAAGGCACAGGACGAGATTGACAGCCTTAAAGGACAGGTTGATACCGGAATTGATGATGTGACCGGAGTGCAGAACGGAATAAGCACCACGAGGACAAGTCTCAGTGATTTTAACGCCAAGGTAAAAGAAAGTGTGGCGCAGATAGAGTCATCACTTGATAAAGTGGCATCGGACCTGAAGAATACAACTGTTACCGATGATGCCCGGAAAATGGCGGACGATATGATACAGACGATGAAGGATGTCAATACACTTAAGAAAGAGGCGCTTAAGCTTGAGGCGGCCATTAAGGGAATAAAGCTTCCGCCGGATTATGATAAAGAGACGCAGGATGCGTTGAATGCCATCGGGTCTGTAATCGGAAATGCCGATGACATAAGAGAAGTTATCAATGGACTGGGTATTACGGATGCGGCAGATAAAGTAACTTCCCGGATAGAGGCAGAGCTTGCCAAAAAGACAGACAGTGTTGAGGATGCGGTAAGGACATGCAAAGATTATGCTTCCAATATGCGTAATATGTTCACAAACAGTCTTATGCCACAGATTGACGGAATACTTGCCAATACGGAACAGATACTTGCCACTGTTAATACATTGCTTGAAAGCATTAATACAACACTTGAAAATACAGGGACGATTTTTGACGGAATGGTATCGACGATTGGTAGTACCAATCAGAGCCTTGAGCAGATGCAGGTGATCATTCAGGGCGTGAGTGAGAAACTTAAGTCTGTGACAGAACTTTTTAATGGCACGACAGAAGATGAAAGGGTGCAGGCACTTAGGAAGCTTATGAGCGGTGACCCGGATACATATGGGGAATTTTTCTCCGAACCGGTGAAAATAGATACCGTGGAAGTATATCCGATAGCCAATTACGGTTCGGCGATGACACCGTTTTATACCGTGCTTGCGCTGTGGGTAGGAGCACTTTTGTTAACTGCACTCGTTAAGGTTAAAGCCGAACCTAAGAATCTTCAAGGCGTTAAGCTGCATCAGCTGTATTTCGGAAGATATCTGCTGTTTTTCGTACTCGGGCAGATACAGGCGTTGGTAGTTGTATTAGGCGATATATATCTGCTGCATTGCCAGATCCTTGACAAGGGTTTGTTCTGGTTTACCGCTTCACTTACAAGCTTCGTATTTACATTGCTGGTGTACTCGCTGACACTTTCGTTCGGAGACATAGGCAAGGCAGTCGCGGTGGTAATAATGGTTATCCAGATTGCGGGTTCGGGCGGAACATTCCCGATAGAACTTCTGCCGTCCGTATATCGTAATATATATATTTTCTTCCCGTTCCCATATGCAATTAATGCGATGCGTGAGACAATCGGAGGAATGTACGGCAATATGTATGTAAAATCGTTGCTGCAGCTGATGATTTTTGCGGTGGCGGCGCTTGTGCTCGGACTGGTCATAAGAAAACCTTTTATTAAGTGGAACCACTTCGTTGAGAAGCGAATGGAAGACACTAAGATGATGTAGGAGGGACTTGAGATGAGTAATGACAAATATCGTAAAGCATACAATATGGTAATTGAATATGAAAAAGAGGCACATAGAAAGAATCAGAAAAGAATTGCGGTGGGTCTGAAACTGATAATCATAATTCCGCTTATATTCCTGGCACTGCTTTTTTTTACCGGCAGTTCCAAAGTGATATTTTTGATATTGTGGATTGTATCTCTTTTTATACTTGCGGCATATCTGATCACAGTTGAGTATATGGATTACAACCTTATGGAGCGTATGGCGAAACTGCGCGGAGAGAATGACGATATGGAGAATTATGATCTTATAGGCAATGATGCCATAGAAAACAGGATTCGTGATGTACTTGATAAAATAGATGGAACGGAGGCCGGACATGAAGAACATAATTAAGATTTTTCTGGCGGACATGCGAAGACTCAGCAAAAATGTGGTGGCTGTTGTTGTAATTATGGGTTTGTGCATAATACCGTCTTTGTATGCATGGTTCAATATTTTTTCCAACTGGGACCCGTACGGACCGGATTCAACGTCCAATCTTAAGGTTGCGGTCGTATCACTTGATGCGGGATGCAAGGTCGCGTCGATTGATCTGAACGTTGGTGACAGCGTTATTTCCGGACTCAAATCCAACAACACGATTGGATGGGTTTTTACGGACACTGATAAAGAGGCGGTTGAAGGTGTTGATAACGGAGATTACTATGCGGCACTTGTTATTCCGGAAGATTTCAGCGAAGACATGATAAGTTTCCTGGGCGGCGATGTTGAACACCCTGAGATTACATATTATGAGAATGATAAGAAAAACGCCATTGCCCCTAAGATTACCGGTAAAGCCAAAACTGCCGTTCAGGAGCAGGTCAACTCAACTTTTGTGAGCACGCTGGCACAGAGCCTTATGGAAGTAAGTAATATTATCGGGCAGCAGGGCACGGATAATAACGTGCTTTCGTCAGCCACGGATAAACTCACACAGTTAAGGGATAATCTGAAATTGTGCTCGGGACTTCTGGGATCTTTTACGGGTATAACCGATTCGGCATCGGAACTCATGTCAGCAGGACAGGCAGTACTGCCCAATCTTGAGGACATGATCAATAATGGTAAGGATACACTTAATTCCATACAGGGAGCCGCGATTGATAATTCAAGCAATGCCCAGGCAGTTCTTGATATGATAAAATACAGCTTCAAAGTGGTGGACGGTGCGCTGGATGATTTTGAAAATCAGCTTGATACAGCAATTGATTCGGTTACTGACCGCATTGATGATATGGATAAGATGGACTCACTTAAAGAAGTTCTTCCTTATATAAGGAAGCTTTATGACAATGCGGTATCGGGACTGACCGGGGATGAGATTAAAGCGCAGGCGGAAGTGGTTGATAAATGTTTTGATGCCATTGAAGATGATCTGAAAAACATCGGGAACGATAAGGAAACAGTGGATGCAGGAATTACAGCATTGTATAATGATATCAAGGCGCAGATACAATCATGCCGTGATGCTTTGTCGGCAGCCGGAAACAGCCTTGAAAGTTCGCTTATACCTGATATCAGGCAGACAATGACATCCGTGCAGAAATCAATGCTTGATGTACAGACGATGCTTGGAGGTGTAAATGGGGATTTTTCGGATGTAAGCAGTGTTATGGATGAATATCAGGATATTCTTAAAGACGGCACTGCAGGTGTCACTGAGTCCAAGGCGCAGGTTGATAATGTAATTGCAGGACTCGACAGTGTGATAGAAACACTTGATAAAATTGCCGGTTCGGACGAATACGGTGAGATGCTGGATATGCTCATGACCGATCCGGCGAAACTGGCATCGTTTATCGCATCACCTATACAGGTTGACACCCGGGAAATATATCCGATAGCCAATTACGGCTCGGCTATGGCACCTTTTTACACGATACTGGCACTCTGGGTCGGTGCACTTATACTGGTTGCGATTGTCCATGTAAAGGTTCTTCCGGAATCCGGGATAACCAATGTGAAACCGTATCAGCAGTACTTCGGAAGATATATTTTCTTCTTCCTTATGGGACAGGCGCAGACACTTATAACGGTTCTGGGTGAAATATTTTACATTAAAATACAATGCCCGCATCCGTTTTTGTACTGGCTTGCAGCTGCAATAAGCAGTCTGGTGTTCACATTATTTATATACTCGCTCACTGTGGCATTCGGCAATGTCGGAGAGGCACTCGCGGTAATTGTAATGGTAATCCAGGTGGCCGGCGCGGGCGGAACATTCCCGATAGAGACGCTTCCGCAGGTGTACCGGAATATATATAAATACCTGCCGTTCCCATACGGAATGAATGCGATGAGGGAATGCATAGGCGGAATGTACGGGCATAATTATATACGATACCTTGCGGTAATGGGAATTTATGTGATAATTTCATTGATAATAGGACTTGCGTTGGCGGTTCCTTTCAGAAAAATGAATGAAAAAATAGAACACAGCAAGCAAAAATCCGATGTTATGATATAATTTGGTGTTTGATACGTTAATAATGTAAAGTTATGCAGAATTTTATTGCCTTTTTACAAATTAAGTGTTATATTGTGCTAGTAAAATATCAACAGGAGGAAAAATATATGAAAAAGAAAATTGCACTTGTTCTTGTAGCAGTTATGGCAGCCACAGCACTTTTTGCATGCGGTAAGAAGGATAACGGCAGCGGAACAGCTAAGAAGACAGCTAAGGTTATAGACATTGACATCACAAGTGAGGAATACGCTTTCGGTGTTGACAAAGATCAGGCAGATCTCCTTGAGTCAGTTAATAAGTTCACTAAGGAGATTAAGGACAACGGTAAGTTCGATGAGATTTGTAATCACTATTTCGGAGACGGTGAGCCGGTTGCCGTTAAGTCAGCAACACTTGATGACAGCAAGGATCAGCTTGTAGTAGCTACTAATGCTGCATTTGAGCCGTTTGAGTACACCAAGGGTGACAGCTACTATGGAATCGATATGGAAATAGCAGCAGCACTTGCTGAGTATCTTAATAAAGAACTCGTAATCCAGAACATGGATTTCGATTCTGTTTGTCTTTCTGTAGGCCAGCACAAATGCGATGTCGCAATGGCAGGTCTTACGGTTAAGGATGAGAGAAAGGAATACGTTAATTTCTCGGATTCTTACTATCAGGCATCACAGAAGCTTATAGTTCCTTCAACAGACTCCAAGTTTGATTCATGCAAGACCAAGGAAGATGTTGAGAAGCTTCTCGGAGAATTAGACAGCAGTGTTAAGATTGGTTACCAGAACGGAACAACAGGTTCACTTTATGTTCAGGGTGATGAAGAGATGGGATTTGCAGGACTTAAGGCATCCGGTACAGGATACAAGAACGGTTCACTTGCAGTACAGGATCTCATAAACGGCAACCTTGATTATGTAATTATTGATGCTGCACCGGCTAAGTGCATTACAGATTCACTTAACGCAATGCAGTAATTAAAGCGAAAGAGGTTTACATGGGTAATTTTGGTCTGAAAGTTAATAGATTCTATGAGATTTTCGTGGAACAAAATGGCTATGTCATGGTATTAGAAGGGTTGAAAAACACCCTTCTAATTGCGGTTATCGGCCTTATAATTGGTATTGTCATCGGTACGCTCATCGCAGCAATCAGAACAATACCGCAGTATAAAGTTCTCCCGAGAGTCCTTAACGGAATATGCAGTGTATATGTAGGAATATTCAGAGGAACACCTATGGTTGTCCAGCTGCTTGTATTTTACTATGTTATGTTGCCACTTATGGGCGTGAAGATGACGGGCGTGCAGGTGTCCATGATCGTTTTCGGTCTTAACAGTGCCGCATATATATCGGAGATAATGCGAAGCGGTATTATGTCCGTCGACAGCGGACAGATGGAGGCAGGACGTGCAGTCGGACTTTCGTACGGAACGACAATGATGAAAATAGTCATTCCTCAGGCGGTCAAGAACATTCTTCCGACTCTTGGTAATGAGTTTATTGCGCTGATCAAAGAGACATCCGTAGTAAGCTTTGTCGGAGCGACCGACCTTTATGTAGCGTTTAACTACATAGGCAGTAACAGTTACGAATTCATGGTTCCGTATCTTGTAATGGCATTGATTTACATTGTTCTGGTCCTTATCATTACATTGGGAATTAAGACTATGGAAAGGAGCTTGAGAAGAAGTGATAGACGTCATTAATCTTGAAAAACATTTTGGCGACAACGAAGTGCTCAGAGGAATCGATGTTACGATCAACAAAGGCGATATCGTTGTTGTAATCGGTCCTTCAGGCTCCGGTAAAAGTACATTCTTAAGATGCCTTAACTGTATGGAAGACCCTACGGGCGGACAGATAATTTTCAACGGCGTGGATATTGCCGATATGAAGGTTAATATCAATGTTCACAGAAGGCATATGGGAATGGTATTCCAGCATTTTAATCTGTTCCAGAACAAAACTGTTATACAGAATATTATGCTTGCACCGGTTTATCTGCAGTGCCAGGATCTCAGAAAAGACAAGCGCTACAACAGATGGACTAAGTTTACGAATATATTCAGAGGTAAGAATAAGAAAGAGCTGAGGCAGATTACGACGGATGTGGCCACGATTAAGCGTGAAGCCAAAGAAAATGCGATGTCGCTCCTTAAGAGAATCGGGCTTGAGGATAAAGCGGATGCTTATCCGTCAACACTTTCCGGAGGACAGAAACAGCGTGTCGCAATCGTGCGTTCGCTTGCGATGAACCCTGACGTAATTCTTTTTGACGAGCCGACAAGTGCGCTTGACCCGGAGATGGTCGGAGAAGTACTTGATCTTATGAAGGCGCTTGCCAAAGAAGGAATGACGATGGTAATCGTTACTCATGAGATGGGATTTGCCAAGGAAGTTGCCACCAACGTGATATTTATCGATGAAGGCAAAATTCTTGAGAGCGGTGAGCCGAAAGAATTTTTCGGAAATCCGAAGAATCCTAGGCTTAAGGAATTCTTATCCAAGGTTTTAGCATAAAAAGATTGATATTCCCATGAGAATGGGGTATGATAATCAACATGAAGCAAAGAGGCTTTAAGATACCTGTCTTAAAGTCTCTTTTTAATTTACGCGGATACATAGGAGATGCTATTATGAGTATTTTTGACATTGTTGGGCCGATAATGGTAGGACCTTCAAGTTCACATACGGCCGGTGCCGTAAGAATAGGACTTGTTGCGAGGCGGCTGCTCAGTGAGGAAATCAAATCAGCACAGATTCTGCTGTATGGTTCGTTTCTGGCAACCGGTAAGGGTCACGGAACGGATAAAGCGCTGGTTGCCGGACTTCTCGGCATGAAACCGGATGATTACCGGATTCCGCACAGTATGGAAATTGCTGCAGACCGTGGGATTGACATTGAATTTGGAGAGGCACATCTTAAGGAGGCGCATCCCAATACGGCGCAGATACGCCTTACCGGAGAGACCGGGAAGACTTTGGAGGTAATTGGTGAGTCGCTTGGCGGTTCGAGAATTAATATCGCACAGATAGACGGAATAGAGACTAATTTTTCCGGAGATTGTCCTACACTTATTGTTCATAACCTTGACCAGCCGGGACATGTATCGGAAGTTACATCTATGCTGGCGCACAAATCCGTCAATGTTGCGGCAATGCAGTTATACAGGTCGGCCAGAGGCGGACGAGCCGTTATGGTTGTGGAGTGTGATCAGGAAATTCCTGCGGACGGTCTTAAGTGGTTAGAGAAAATAGAGGGCGTTCTTAAGGTTACTTATCTTAGCAAGTCCGAGGATGGAGGCAGTCATGAAGTATAATTCAATTCAGGATATTCTTAATATATGTGAAGAGACGGAAAAGCCGTTCTGGCGTGTTATCATGGAAGAAGATATGCAGGAAAGCGCCATGTCTGAAACGTCAAGTTTTGAAAAAATGCGGGAAATGTACCGTGCGATGGCAGATGCCGACAGGAATTATGATGCCGGCCTGAAATCGGAAAGCCGTATGACCGGAGGTGACGGACAGAAACTGCATGAATATAATGAAGCAGGGCGTAATCTGTGCGGCGATTTTGTTGGACTTGCGATGGAAAAAGCAATTAAGATGGGTGAATCCAATGCGTGCATGAAAAGAATTGTAGCGGCACCGACGGCAGGAGCCTGTGGTGTAATTCCGGCGGTTCTGCTAAGTTATCAGGAATTATATCATGCTGAAGAAGACAGAATGGTCGAGGCAATGTTTACGGCAGCAGGAATAGGTAATGTAATTGCCATGAATGCTTATATTGCAGGTGCATCAGGCGGATGTCAGGCAGAAATCGGCTCCGCGAGCGCCATGGCAGCAGGTGCACTATGTTATCTGCAGGGAGGCACGAACGGACAGATTGCGTCCGCGTTGTCATTCGCACTCAAGAATATGCTGGGTCTTACCTGTGATCCTGTTATGGGACTTGTTGAGGTGCCGTGCGTGAAACGTAACTCGGCCGGTGCAGTGAATGCCATAGCAGCCACGCAGCTTGCGATGGCAGGAATTGTCAGTGCGATAAGCCCTGATGATGTCATAGATTCCATGCGCCGGATTGGTAACGCGATGAGCCCAAGCCTTAAGGAAACGGGAGAAGGCGGCCTTGCAGCAACCGCTTCAGCACAGAAATTCATGCAATCTGAACCATGATTTTATAATGAAGATTCTGACCTGTCTGCATGGAATAACTAATTAAAAAGTACCAGACTTACAAAAAATAAGTAGAAAAATGGTAGATATTAGGAATTGAAAAATAAGTAATGCAGGTGTACTATAATCACAACTTAAGCAACGGGGCTTAAAGATACGAACAATATCTTTAAGTCCTTTTTTTATTATCAGGAGGTTTTATTATGAGTTATGAACAGGTTAGCAAAGATTTGGAAAAGGTTATAGGTTATATCCATTCGGATGAACTTACGGATGCCGAGAAAAAAACAATGACGGAGCAGACACTCGATTATTTCGATAATTATGTAAGTCCGGGATGGCTTAAATATCGTAAATCGGTATCAACAAATTCTGCAGTTCTTGAATGGACAGACCATGACGGCGTTTGTGACGGACTTTACGGAGAAGAATTTATCGACTGCCTCGGTGGTTTCGGTATTTATACATGCGGACATCGTAATCCGGAAATTCTTGATACGGTTAAAGCACAGCTTGACCATCAGGCACTTCATTCACAGGAGCTTCTCGATCCGCTCCGCGGATATCTTGCAAAAGCAGTTGCAGATATTACACCGGGCGACCTTCAGTACTGTTTCTTTACAAACGGTGGTGCTGAGGCAGTAGAGATGGCTCTTAAGCTTGCAAGGATTGCTAAGGGCGGCGGATGGTACATCTCAACCGTAGGTGCTTTCCACGGCAAGTCATTCGGTGCTATTTCAATGGGCGGCAAGAGCACATACAGAGTTCCGTATCTTCCGATGGTACAGCAGGTACAGCATGTTGAATACGGTAATGCGGAAGATGCTGAGAAAGCAATCAAGAATCTTCTCGCAGTTGGCGAGAGAGTTGCCGGTATGATTGTTGAGCCTATCCAGGGTGAAGCCGGTGTAATCGTTCCTCCGGAAGGATATCTTAAGAAACTTCGTGAGATTTGTGATAAATATGATGTTGCACTTATTTTTGATGAAATTCAGTGTGGTATGGGTAGAACAGGTACAATGTGGAGATGCGAAGCTGAAGGTGTTGTTCCTGATATCATGACATTCGGTAAAGCATTCGGCGGCGGCATAATGCCGATAACAGGTATTATCTGCAGACCTCAGATGTGGGTACAGCAGCTCATCGATAACCCATGGCTTCTCGGATCACCTACATTCGGTGGTAACCCTGTATGTTGTTCAGCAGCAATCGCTACAATCAAGTATATGATTGATAACGATATTCCGGGACAGTGCGCAAGCAAGGGTAAGATTCTCAAGGCAGGACTTGAATCACTCAAGGCTAAATACCCTGAAATTATTGATGATGTAAGAGGACTCGGACTTATGCTTGCTGTTGAGTTTAAGACCTGCGATATCGGATATTCAGTAGCCAAGGGACTTTTCTCAAGAGGAGTAATGACAGCCGGTACTCTTGTAAATGCCAAGTGTATTCGTTTTGAACCGACAGCAGTCATTACTGAAGAGCAGATTGCACAGGTTATTGAGAGAATGGATGCAGCACTTGCAGACACTAAGAAAGAATTTGAATTGTAATAAACATAGACAGTGCCGCAGTGAAAACTGCGGCGCTCATATAAGGAAAGAAGGATTATATTATGTTAAAGGATGAATTACCTGAAATTGTTACCGGTACAGTTCCGGGACCTAAAGCCAAAGAACTTTTAGACAGAAGAAATGCCGCAGTTCCAAAAGCACTGTGCGGTTCAACATATCCTGTCTGCATCGCGAGAGGCGAGGGCGCAATGATTGAGGACCTTGATGGCAATAAATTCCTCGACTGGATCGGCGGTGTCGGTGTTCTCAATATGGGTTATTCAAGACCTGAGGTCGTAGAGGCAGTTAAGGAGCAGGCCGGCAAATATTTCCATACCATTTTTAATGTAGTGGTTCATGACGGTTATGTTGCACTTGCGGAGAAATTCAACCAGACAATTCCTTGCCGCGGAGATAAGAAAAAAACATATTTTGCCAACTCGGGTGCCGAGGCTGACGAGAACGCAATCAAGGTTGCGAAGGCGTACACAGGAAGACCGAATGTGGTATGTTTCTCCGGTGCTTTCCACGGCAGAACCAACCTTACAATGGCACTCACGGCCAAGAAGGCATATTCACTCGGCATGGGACCTTTCCCGTCAGGAATTTACAGAGCAGATTATCCATATCTTTACAGAGCTCCTAAGGGATATACCGAAGAGGAAGCAATTAAATATTATATCGATAAAATATATAAACTTTTTGATGAGTCAACACCGGCATCGGATGTGGCATGTATGATAATCGAACCTATTCAGGGCGAGGGCGGTTTCGTTCCTGCACCAATAGAGTGGGTCAAGGCAGTGCGTAAAATCTGCGATGACAACGGAATCCTTATGATTGCCGATGAGGTTCAGTGCGGTAACTGCAGAACCGGACGTTATTTCGCATCAGAATATTGGGCAGAGGCCGGCGCAGCACCTGACATTGTATCAACAGCCAAGTCAATGGGTGCAGGTATGCCAATCAGTGCAATCACAGCGAGCGAAGAAATCATGGATTCGGTTCCGGCCGGAACGATCGGCGGTACATATTGCGGCAACCCTGTTTCATGTGCCGCAGCCAATAAGGTAATGGACATTATGAAGGCAGAGGATTTTGCCGGAAAAGCCCGTCATATTGCCGACAGAGTTATGGCTAAGTTCAATGAATTCAAGGAAAAATACCCGGTTGTCGGAGATGTCCGCGGACTTGGTGCCATGATTGGTGTTGAGTATGTCAAAGACAAGGAGTCCAAGGAACCTTATGGCGAGTTCGTATCTAAGATGATACAGAACGCGATTCAGATGGGTCTCCTTATGGAAAATGCGGGAACCAACGGTAATGTAATCCGTTTCCTTGCACCGCTTGTAATGACTGACGAACAGATGGAAAAAGGTCTTGAGATTTATGAGGCAGCCATTGTTAAGACAATGAAGGATCTTGGACTTTAATTCGGAGGCACATATGAATTTTAACTATTATCTGCCGGTAAACCTTATATTTGGCCGGGGCAAGGCTGAACTGATAGGAACCGAGGCAGCTAAATACGGTAAAAAAGCACTTATCGTTACAGGCCATTCCAGTACGAAGAAATCAGGTCTTCTCGACCGTGCAGTAAAGCTTCTGGCAGATGCGGGACTTGAGAGTGCGATATATGACAAGGTAAGCCAGAATCCGCTTACAACTACAGCAATTGAGGGCGCTGATTTTGCCAAATCCGAGGGATGCGATGTTGTCATCGCACTTGGTGGCGGCAGCATCATGGATTGTGCCAAGGCGATAGCTTTTATCGTGAAGAACGATGGAGATATTAATGATTATATTTTTAACAGAAAGCACAGTGATGAGGCACTTCCGCTGATCCTGGTTCCGACTACATGCGGTACAGGAAGCGAGGGCAACGGTTTTGCGGTTCTTACCAATCCGGATACCGGTGACAAGAAGTCGTTACGCTGTCCTGCAATTGTAGGCAAGGCTTCAATTATTGATTCCGAGCTTATGGAGACGATGCCGAAATCCATTCTTGCATCGGTTGGCTTTGATGCGTTGTGCCATTGTATGGAAGCATACACTTCCAAAATCGGTCAGCCGATCACGGATATGCTTGCACACGAGGGCATGGCACTTATCGGTGAGCATCTGGTCAAAGTATACAAGGGCGAGGGTACCGCAGATGACTGGGATGCCATCACATGGGCCAGCACCATCGGCGGAATGGTAATCAATACTGCCGGTGTAACACTTGCGCATGGCATGGAGCATCCGGCGAGCGGCCTTAAAAATATCGTGCACGGCCGCGGCCTTGCAGCACTTACTCCGATAATCACGAAGATGAGTGTGGGCGGTGCACCTGGGAAATTCGCTGAGATTTCAAGATGTCTTGGCGGCACGGACGAAAAGGACTGCGCGGAGCGTATCAATACTCTGCTCAGTCAGATAGACCTTAAGATAACTCTTGGCGAACAGGGGATTAAGGAGGAGGATGTTGATTGGATGGTGGATAACTTTTTTAAGGTGTCTATCGGAAATTATAACAATCATCCTGTTACATTTACCAGAGAGCAGATTAAGGAAATTTACCTTAAGGCATTATAGCATTCATAATGCGTAATAATAAAACATCCTAACAGAACCGGCAACGAGGCATAAGGCTTTCGCTGCCGGTTTATTAGTGAAAGGCGGTGAATCATGAAGGGTAACGCTAAAACTGTAAAAACAATATCGGTCATCATGCTCATTCTTGCCGGAATGATATGGGGAGGCTCATTTGTGGCCGTAAAGGATTCACTTGATTACATCACTCCATTATGGCAGTTGGCGTTGAGGCTTCTGGTGGCATCCGTTCCGGCAGCAGTTCTTGCTGTAATCAACCTTAATAAATGGGACAGAAAATCTATCTGCCACGGAGCAGTTCTGGGCGTGATTTTTGCTGCCGCACTGATATTCCAGAATAAGGGTATGCAGTATGTAAGTGCCTCCAAATCCGCGTTCCTTACCGGAACGTATGTGGCGTTTCTTCCCGTCATAGAAATCGTTTTCTTAAGACGCAGGGTTGCTGCGAGAAAAATCATCGCGGCCGTCATATGCACCATCGGTGCTGCAGTGCTTACTTTACAGGGACGCTTCGTGCCGGAGTGGGGTGATTTGTCGCTGCTTGCGTGTGGTGCACTTTATGCCGTACATCTTATATATATTGACGAGAATATGTCAATCAATCCTATACTTCTGCACACAGGTCAGATAATAGCGGCGGCAGTTATCTGTCTGGCAGTGGCATTCATAGCGGAGCCGATGCCCGCCGCAGTCAATCCAAGGTGCGTTCCCGGACTTTTGTATTGCGGTATATTGGAGGTGTTTGTGGGATTTTTCTTTCAGCTTCTCGGACAGAAAAATGTGAGTACCTCCCTTTCGGCAATCCTTTTGTCAATGGAGTCGGTATACGGAGCAATTTTCTCAGCGATTTTTCTGGGAGAAAAGATGACACTCAGAATGGCGATAGGCAGTGCGCTTATCGTATCTGCAGCAATTATTAATTCATACACAAGGAAGGTATCAGATAATGAAACTAAATTCGACACCCGCAGCTGACGGGTATTATATGCCGGCAGAATATGCCGCACAGGATAAAATATGGATGATCTGGCCGGAACGGCCGGACAACTGGCGCGATGATGCGGTGCCTGCACAGCAGGCATATGCGGCTGTTGCCAAGGCGATAAGTGAATTTGAGCCGGTCACAATGTTAGCTTCAGAGGCTCAGTACGAAAAATGCAGAAGTGAGCTTCCACCTGAAATCAATGTCATCAAAATGGAAAGTGATGACGCGTGGTGCCGCGACGTGGGTCCGACTTTCCTCATAAACGGCAAGGGAGGCCGCCGTGCGTGCGACTGGACTTTTAACGCCTGGGGAGGCAAGGTGGATGGCCTTTACGATACATGGGATAAGGATGATAAAATCGCTTCTTCTATATGTAATCTGGAGAATGTCGATTATTACCGCACGGATAATTTTGTCCTTGAGGGTGGTTCCATCCATGTTGACGGCGAGGGCACGCTTCTTACGACACGGATGTGTCTTCTGAGTGCCGGACGTAATCCTCATATGACGAAGCAGGAGATAGAGTCACGACTCTGTGAATATCTGGGTGTTACCAAGGTGCTATGGCTGCGTGATGGAATCGATCCTGACGAGACCAACGGCCATATAGATGATGTGGCATGTTTTGTCGCACCCGGCGAGGTGGCCTGCGCATATACGGATAATCCAAAGCACCCTTTCTATGATGCTCTCCAAAAAGCTTATACGGATTTATGTGGGATGACGGATGCCAAGGGACGTCCGCTTAAGGTGCACAAGATTTGCTGCCCGGAGGAGACTGTGCGCATCGGTGATTTTAACATCCGTGCCATTAATGGAAGCAAGGCCCGCAATGAGGGTGATATATGTATTGCTTCATATATTAATTTCCTTATAGTAAACGGAGGTGTAATTGTGCCGCAGTACGGTGATGTCAATGATGCTCTGGCACTCAGACAGCTGCAGGAAATCTTCCCTGACCGCAAAGTTGTCGGTGTATACACAAGGGAGATTGTGTATGGCGGCGGAAATATTCATTGCATAACGCAGCAGGAGCCGCGGACATAGGGGAGTAAAAAGCACCCCGCGGAGAAGCATGTGGCAGGTCAAGAGAGTAGTATCGCGGGGTGTATTGGATTGTGGTGGGAAATAGGCAAGTGATTATAAAATACACTTTTGAACAAAACGACAATGGCATATAATACACTAATATCCCCCAATCCAGGAAATACTTCAATAAAGTGATAATCTGCTGAACGAATTATGATGTCCAAATCAACAAAATCACACTTTTTTGCGTTGTTTTGATGATTAAGTGATAATTTATGTGGTATCGCATAGGAAGAGCAAAATCAAAAGTATAATAAATTATTCACCAATTATCCCTTTAATCGTAAAAATTGGCAAATTGGGGAGAAAGATGTGATTTTGGAGCAAGATATGAAGACAGAAAGTAACACTTAAAAGACCAAAAGAGCAGAAAAAGTGATAAATATATAATATATTAAATGAATAATTCCCGCGGGGAAGCTTGATACCGGCCGGGAAAGCAGCGCCGCGAGCCCACACCGCGCTAATTATGTGAAATCCACCAAACTTGTCATTGCCATTTTGCCCGCAATATCTTATAATATAGATATGAAATATAATAATCAGGAGGACATAATTTATGCAGTATTCAATTGAAGGAGAACCGTTGCCGGTAGTTATCTGTAATCTGGCACCGGGAGAGACTATGATTACAGAGAAAGGTGCCATGTCATGGATGTCACCAAACATGCACATGGAGACCAGAGGCGGCGGAATCGGCAAGATGTTCGGAAGAATGTTTTCCGGTGAAAGCATGTTTGTCAATGAATATACGGCTCAGAACGGACCGGGAATGATAGCATTTGCATCAAGTTTTCCGGGATCGATAAGAGCATTCCAGATTACACCGGGTAATGATCTGATATGCCAGAAATCAGCATTTCTTGCTTCGGAAGTAGGCGTTGAACTTTCCATGCATTTTCAGAAAAGACTCGGAGCAGGCTTTTTCGGAGGAGAAGGATTCATAATGCAGAGACTTTCCGGTAATGGAATCGCATTTATTGAAATAGACGGTTACGTCAAGGAGTATGACCTTGGACCGGGTCAGCAGATAATAATAGATACAGGTTACCTTGCAGCGATGTCATCCACATGCAGCGTAGATGTCGTTACTGTTCCGGGAGTTAAAAATATGCTCTTCGGTGGAGAAGGCATATTTAACACGGTTGTTACGGGACCGGGCCGTGTATACATACAGACAATGCCGGCATCACAGCTCGCAGCAGCACTCGGCGGAGTGGGAACAGCATCCAAATAAACATTCATAAATGAATATTTTTAAGCATACCATATAACACATCAGATAATGAGTGTGAACGGTATGCTTAATTTTTTGTGGGCGGGAATGATACTTCTGGGAGTCGCATATGGGGCGGCAGCCGGAAGAATAGAGGATGTAAGCAACGGATTTATTGAAGGCGGGGGCGAGGCTGTATCATTATGTATAACCATGCTCGGAATAGTGTCATTGTGGACGGGAGTAATGGAAATAGCCAGAAAGAGCGGGCTCATAGCAGGATTTAAGAAAAAAATAGCACCGCTCATTAAATGGTTTTTTCCGGATGTGCCGCCTGACCACCCAGCATCAGAGTATATAGCAATCAACCTGATAGCAAATTTCTGCGGCCTTGGCTGGGCAGCAACCCCGGCGGGACTTAAGGCAATGGAAGCCCTCGCCGCTTTGCAGGATGAACGTGCCGGACATCATGTAACCAAAGCATCTGATGCGATGTGCGCGTTTCTGATAATAAATATATCATCAATACAGTTGATACCCGTAAATATAATCGCATACCGGGCGGAATACGGAAGTGTAAATCCGGCGGCGATTATCATTCCGGGAATCATAGCAACCACTATAAGCACGCTTGCGGGCGTGATTTTCTGTAAGATCAGGTATAGACAGAGGTATTAGCCTCTTCGCTTCATCGCAATATTCACAATGCATACGGCAATCATGGTATACATGACACCGGCGATAACCCACATCCCTGCCGTTATGCCCGCACTGTCCGCGAGACTTCCGACTATCATCGGCAGGATGGTGGAGCCAACGCAGCCGACTGCGAACATTATTCCGCCGGAAATGCCCTTGCCTTTGATGAACTCGTCAGCATTTTCAGCATTGACCGGGGAGATGGCGGCCATAAAAACAGCCATTATTACAAGTATCACAACAGATACTATACTTATGTCACACAGGATAAGTGCGGTAAGCGCCGCGGCAAGACCAATCCACTGGCAGATGAGCAGATTTGCGCGGTCAAAGCGCTTCATGCAGGCTCCCACAAAAAGCCTGATAAAAATAATTATCAGCCAGAACACGGAAAACATGGTCTGCGCCATTTTTTCGGAAAGCAGGCCGGACTGCGTGAGATATGTGATAATCCATGAGTTGACGGCAACTTCCACGCCGATATATCCAAAATATAATATGTTACATATATAATACCGGGGATTTTTTAGAAAAGCAAAATCTTTACGGGATAATTTTTCTCCGGCCCGGGTGGCAGAAGATGTCTTAACATCCGCAAATCCCGGAAGAAGTGCGAGCGAGAGGACGGCAACCGAGATTACAGCAGCCTTCCACGACAGACCGAATCCGGTAACGGCAACCACGAAAAAAGGGCCGAGGAACGAACCGGCCGCGTAACAGGTGTAGAGCGTGCTGATTCCCCCGCCGGATTCCATCATGATTATATTGAGTATATTGTTGCAAAGCCCCCAGCCAAGGCCGGTAAGTGCCATAAGAATATATAATGCAAACTCATTGTTTACGAAAGCAATTCCGCCGAAACCAACCGTAAAAAGTATCGGAAAAAGTAAGAGAGACTTTTTCCTGCCGATAAGCTGGATGATAAAACCGCTTAAAAGCACCATTATAAGATTGCCGATTGACTGCGCGGCAACCATCCTTCCGGCGGCCGCCTGGCTTATGCCGTAGTCGCGGACGAGATAAGTAATTATGGTTCCTGTCATGACTGCAAGCATACCGTTTACGAGAAATGCCATGCAGCTTGTAAATCTGAGTCTTTTCATATCCGTGTTTTCCTTTTTGCTTAATCCCTGAAACGTTCCCATTGTAGCATACGTGGACAGAGCGCGCAATACAGTGATAGAAAGAACCATCGGTCTGATGGTTCTTTCTATATTAGTGGGAACAGATTCCCGAATACATCTCAGGTCTTCTGTCTCTGAATATGCCCCAGTTCCTGCGGTTCTTTGCAAGTTCGTCGAGGTCAAATTCAGCGGTAAGAACGGTCTGCGTGTGGTTGTCCGCTTCTATAACGATTGCTCCGGTGTCATCCGTTATAAAGGAGTGTCCATAGAAGGTCATTGAAGTCACATCACTTTCGGTTCCGATACGGTTGGATGCAATCACAGGCATCATATTGGCAGCCGAATGACCCTGCATGCAGCGTTTCCAATGTTCACTGGAATCTTTATCCAGATAAAGCTCACTGCCGATTGCGGTAGGGTACATTAAGATTTCGGCACCCTGCAAAGCCATGCATCTTGCGGCCTCAGGAAACCATTGATCCCAGCAGATACCTACACCTATCCGGCCGAAAGTTGTGTCCCAGACCTTAAATCCCGTGTCACCCGGAGTAAAATAAAATTTCTCCGCGTACGGAAGACCGTCGGGAATATGTGTTTTTCGGTACTTGCCAAGCACTGTTCCGTCCGCATCAATCATTGCGATTGTGTTAAAACCGGTATTGCCGGCTTTCTCGTAGAAGCTGACCGGAATAACTACGCCAAGCTCTTTGGCGACTTTTTTGAAACGATTTACCGCCGGGTCTTTGCCAAGCGGCATTGCGAGATTCATATACTCGAAATTCTGCTGCTGGCAGAAATACGGTGTTTCAAATAGTTCCTGTAAAAGAATAATATTTGCACCGCGCGAGGCAGCGTCTCTTACCATGGCTTCCGCATTTGCTATATTTTCTTCTCTGTTTCGTGTGCAGGCCATCTGAGTGGCTGCAACTTTAACCTTTCTCATATTGTACCTCCTTTGCAACGCAAAAAAGGAGCAACCTGTGCGATTGCTCCTTTGCAAATGACTTTTTATTTGTTTAATGAGATAATATCAGAAGTTTGATACAATTTCAATTCTATTTTATTAGTAATTTTATCTGTAAAACAATTATATAATAGAATTAAAGTTCTATATCATGTTTGCGTGTCAGGTGCGATACATCCATGTATACCGGAAGTCCGTTTTCATATTCGACAGTCGTTTCACCCTGAATAAGCGGCCTTAAATAGTCAAGCATTTCCGGCATAATGTCGTTGCCGCGTTCATTTATCCATTCACGCGGAACACTTTTGGCTTCGTTGGCTATATCGGCAATCCGTGCATAACTGTATTCGATAGTATATGGCGAATCAGATACTCTGTTCATAACAACCATTATACCACTTAAATCTTCTTCGGCATAACCTACCGCTGATTTTCCGGATGTATATGCCTCATCCAGGTCGGTTTTGGATGAAATATGGGCACCGCAGCGCTGCAAAGTGTTTATTTCAATGGAACGCACTTTGACTCCTAAGGTATCTTTGATTATATATTCAAGCGCCTTACCCGCACCGGAAAGCTGACTGTGTCCGAAAGTATCCGCACTGCTTTCGCCGGCACTTATATACTTGCCGTCGGCATCGTGAATGCCTTCCGAGACAGCGACAACCACACTGTCATTGGTCTTAAGAAGACAACGGACGTCTTCCACAAACTCTTCACGATTAAAATCCGTTTCCGGAAGGTATATAAGTTGTGGCGCATTGCTGTAGGAATTTCTGGCAAGTGCTGCCGCAGCGGTAAGCCATCCGGCATCACGGCCCATTATTTCTATTATCGTGACTGTCTTGACCGCATAAATATATGTGTCGTGCGCGACTTCCAGAACAGATGTGGCAACATATTTGGCTGCCGAACCGAAGCCCGGAGTGTGGTCTGTTACCATAAGATCGTTATCGATTGTCTTGGGTATTCCTATAATGCGGATATCACTGCCGATGTTTTTGGCATAATCCGAAAGTTTCAGTACGGTATCCATAGAATCATTGCCGCCTATATAGAAAAAAGCACCTATATTATATTCCTTAAAGCGATTAAAAATCGTTTCATAAACAGAAACATCTTCTTTCCATGACGGGAGTTTGAAACGGCATGAGCCGAGGTACATTGCCGGGGTGTGTATGAGCCTTTTCATCAGATCGGGATTCCCTGCAATGGTATTACTTAAATTCATCAGATTATCATCAATAATTCCTTTGATTCCGTTTACCGAGCCATATAATGTATCATATATACCCGATTCGGCAACACCGGCAATTACACCGGCAAGACTTGCATTAATCGCGACGGTAGGCCCGCCGGACTGCGCGACAAAACAGTTTTTCATAATCAGTCAATTCTCCTTTAGGTTTTATTTTAAAACAGATTTACGACTAAAGGATACTTAAATAATGGTATAATGTCAAGGCTGTATACCAAATTGGCGATTGACGAAATCAGGTTTCAAGGTTATAATAAATTAGCAGATTACTTGAGGAATGACAGAAAGGGGCATATTATGGAAAATGAATTTGTAAGGCTTTATCAATCAACCAACAGGCTTCAGGCCGAGATGATTGTCGACAATCTTAAGCATAACGGAATAAATTCTTATTATAAAAGTGAAGGTGCCGATGAGATCATGCAGTTGTCGGCGGGAATGTCTTTTATGGGAGATTCTGTTTATGTAAGACGGGCAGATATTGGAAAAGCGCAGACGGTACTAAAGGATTTTCTTAATGCCTCCGGTGTAAAAGACCTCTCGCCCATCAGGCGTTCCGGACCGGTTCGCATTGGTGCGTTAATCTGGGTCATAATAATCGCAGCGGTTATTGTGGCGAGCGTGGTGCTATATATAATTAAGGGATAAGGATATCTGGGACAATGGATTAATATCAGAAAGGAAAGAAAGAATGGGTAAAATCAAAAACAGAATTATCTCATTGGCGGCAGCATGTCTGTTTGCCGTAGGACTGCTTCCGTCAGCAGTCAGTGCCGATGATGAGCCGATACTTTTTGTCAACGGCAAGGACATCATCGCAGCCGAAAACAACACGGTTCAGTGCGGAACCGGTAAGGCGGTTTATGATGCGGCTACGCACACACTTACACTTGACAACGCACAGATAACGGAACACACCAAGGATGGCGACATGCCAACTACCGGAAGAGGCGCTATCTATGCAATGTATACACCTCTCAATATAGTGCTTGTCGGAGACAACAGTATAGACATTGATGGTGACAATTATCAGTACGCATACGGAATTTACGTATGGGAGCAGAATCTTACCATCAGCAGTGAGAACAAGGGCTCACTTACAATTGCGAGCAATAACAGGACGATTGAAGCACAGGGCAAGGTTACTATAGATAATGTCAGTCTTGACCTTACGGCCGCCAAAGCAGATTGTGACGGCATGGGCGGTGAGTCATTTGAAATCAAATCATCAGACATTAAGTTAAGATCTGACGGCTGGGGTATATACTCAGAAAATGATTTCAATGTAAGTGACAGTAAGTTTGATATACAGTCTCCATTAAATAATATTATGGTGGATGAAGGAAAACTGACAGCTTCCAATACGAAATTTTATGTGAAAAACACACTGGGCGGCTGCGCAATTTATGCCGGCAAAGATATTACAATAGAAAACGGCAGTTATGTAGAAGCGGAAAGTGAACCGGACTGTGCAATCTTCACACCGGGAAATATTAAACTTGATAATTCGGAATTGCATCTTAAAGGATGGTATCCGGGTATCATGAGTAGCGGCGATATGGAAATTAAGGACAGTAAGGTTGAATCGAAATCGACGAATGACATAGGAATCTGGTCCAGATCCAATTTGACAATAATCGGAAATTCCGAGGTTAAGTCAAACGGAATCGGTGCCGTAGGTGAATTTGCAATAGAACCGGTAGACGGCAGTTATGCAGAGGTGTCAGCAGACGGAAATAAATCGTTGGCCAAGACAAGAATCATAATGGATGAAGTGAAAGATGATTTCTGTTATGTGATTCATAAGCATACGTTAAGCTGGGTTATCGACAAAGAACCGACAGTGAATGAAGAAGGCATTAAGCATGAGGAATGTTCTACCTGTGATTACAAGGGTGAGGCAGTTCCAATCGACAAGCTTACACCGGATACGCCATCGGACGATAAGCCGTCAGATGACAAGCCATCGGACGATAAGCCGTCAGATGACAAGCCGTCAGACGATATTCCGCCGGCAACAGGCAATAATCCGGGAACAGTAATCTGGATTGCCGCAATCGCTGTATGCGGAGCAGCAGTTACAATAACTTCAGCATGCAGATATAAGAAAGAAAACAGATAATACAGAACAGATGTTAAAGAAAAATGGGCTGCGTTCGCAGCCCATTTCGTATGTCTGTTTATATATTACAATGTAACAGTATATGTCATGCTTCCAGCAATATCGATGGTATCTGCAAGTCCGACAAGTTCAACCTTGCAAGGCTTAGCAGTGTCAACAGTGATATTAACAGTGTTGCCGTCGCGTACAACCTTAATATGTGCGGCTTCTGACTTATCCATGTTATAAACTGTAGTCTCGGCTGTGCCTGTGAGACCGAATACACGGAATGTAAGATTCTCTGAGTAATCATAGTCAGGGCCCGGAGCATCCGGGTTGATTGCTACGATGCTGTTTTCGCGTGCAAGAAGAGGAATTTCAAGATATCCGCACTCCTCTTTGTACCACTTACCACCTTCATAGGTCTTGCCGCTGAAGTAATTGGTCCATTTTCCTTCCGGAAGATAGAACTGAGCAATGCTCTTGTCGTTGAAAATAGGAGCAACGAGGAGCGAATCACCCATCATGTACTGCTTGTCAAGATAAGCAGTGTTGCGGTCATCTGTAAACTCAAGAACCATACTTCTCATCATAGGAATACCTGTCTGTGAAGTATAGATTGCATTTCTGTAAAGGTAAGGCATAAGAGAAGCCTTTAACTTGGTAAATGTTCTTACAACATCAACCGCTTCTTCATCATATACCCAAGGCACTCTGTAAGACTGGCTTCCGTGGAGTCTTGAATGTGATGAAAGAAGACCGAAAGCAGCCCATCTCTTATATACATCAGGAGTTGAAGTATGCTCAAATCCACCGATATCGTGGCTCCAGTAACCGAAACCTGACATGCAGAGTGAGAGACCGCCTCTTAAACTCTCTTCCATTGATACATAATCTGACCAGCAGTCGCCGCCCCAGTGTACAGGGAATTTCTGACCGCCGACAGTAGCGGAACGTGCAAAAAGAACTGCCTCGCCCTTGCCTCTTTTTCTTTCAAGAAGCTCATATACGCATTTGTTGTAGAGATATGTATAATAGTTGTGCATCTTCATCGGATCGGAGCCGTCATAGTAAACAACGTTCTCTGTAGGAATTCTTTCACCAAAGTCTGTCTTGAAGCAGTCAACGCCCATATCAAGAAGAACTTCAAGCTTATCCTGGAACCATTTCCATGCCTCAGGATTGGTGAAGTCGACAATTGCCATTCCCGGCTGCCACATATCCCACTGCCATACATCGCCGTTGGTACGCTTGATGAAGTAACCCTTCTCACATCCCTCTTTGAAAAGGCGTGATTCCTGACCGATATATGAGTTGATCCATACACAGATGTTAAGTCCCTTTGCTTTAAGTCTCTTGAGAAGACCTTCAGGATCCGGGAAAACTCTTTCGTCCCATACGAAATCAGACCAGTGGAACTCTTTCATCCAGAAGCAGTCGAAGTGGAAAGTTCTGAGCGGGATTCCGCGGTCAAGCATTCCGTCAACAAAGCTCATAACGGTATCTTCATCATAGTTGGTCGTGAATGAAGTTGAAAGCCATAATCCGAATGTCCAAGGTGCCGGAAGTGAAGGCTTACCGGTAAGGTCTGTATATTTAACAAGTACGTCCTTCATTGTAGGACCGTCGAAAAGGAAATAATCAAGGTAATCACCCGGTACCGAGAATTCAGTCTTGGTAACCATTTCCGTTCCAATCTCAAATTCAACCTTCTCAGGATGATTTACGAGAACACCGTATCCCTTGTTGGATACGAAGAAAGGAATGTTCTTGTATGACTGCTCTGTGCTTGTACCGCCGTCGGCGTTCCAGATTTCAACTGACTGACCGTTCTTGGCAAACGGTGTGAAATGCTCGCCGAGACCGTAGATAAGCTCTCCTACATCGATAGAAAGCTGCTGACGTACATAAGTGTCTTCATCGTCGCCCTTATCGTATGCAAGACCCTTCCAGTCAGTCTTCATAATGGCAAGGTCTCTTCCCGAAGCTTTGGAAATAACCTCTCCGTTTCTCTTGTATGTCATAGACCAAGGCTTCTTGGTAATCTCAAGGCTTAAGCTGCCGCTTGTGATGATAACCATATCATCGGAATCCTTAACGTCAAGGACCTGATCCTCCATATTAAGTTCAAATTCAGGGCCTTTATGGATTCTTCCGAGATGATGAGCCATCTGAAGACGGATAACGCCCGGCATAGGTGATGTGATTATAAGTGTAAGATTAATGCTTCCGAGAGTACATCCTCTGTTAGCGATAGGTACAGTCGGTGCGCATAAGGTAACTTTACGCTCTTCTACTGTTGTAAAATATACTTCCTGTGGTGCAAAACATTCGCAGCCTTCTTTCTGAAGCCAGCATCCGTTACTAAATTTCATAATTCCTCCTTTTTGCAAATAAAAATCTGCCTAAGCATAATTATATAAGCCATTATATCTTAGGCCTGTCAGGAAAACTACCCCGATTATTGGACATGATTACCCTAAAATTTATTGATATTCGCAGTTTGACAGTATGTGAAAAGATACTTATAATATAATCCAGATATAGACATTCCGGAGGATAGTATGAGAAAACTCATTAAAAATATAACTGACCGCTACAAACACGCCAAGATGAAGAACCAGCTGATCATTATGTATTTTGCGGCAGTATTTGTCCCGATTATCTTAGTCGGCATTATACTTGTGGCAGGTAATGCAAGAAGGCTTGTGACATACCACAGTGATTTGTTAAAAGCCAACAACAACCGTATCCGCTCTGTACTTTATGAAATTACAAGCCAGATATACAGTATCTCCGGAGAAATTGCTTTTAATAATGACCTTGTGGAAGTTCTCTCTATGGAATACCCGGATGAGAGAGCATTCAAGAGTGAGGTCGATAAACTGGGACCCTTGGAATATTACCAGAACAACTACTCCGGCATATCAGGTGTGGAGATATATACCAGCCAGCGCGGTGTGCAGAATTACAGGAATTTCAGACCGATAACGGATGATGTGGTTATGTCGGATTGGTATAAGACGGCATCGGGCCAGTACAGTGTATTCTGGGACAGCGTTGAACGTGAGGATACCGGAGGCAATAAATACCGCGGTCTTGCACTTGTCCGCAAGATTACATTATATGATTCCGATGCCGAAGCGATCCTGCTTATTCATGTCAGCGACAATTATCTTAAGAGCAGGATAGAAGATAATGAAGAGGATGTTCTTCTTGCACTTGAAAATAAAAATGTATTTTATAGCAACAAACGTGACAATGAAGGCAGGTCGGACCTGCTTAATGTGATTGAGGGCGGGGATGAATATTTTTCATATGAAGGCGACATGGAATATCGAGGTGCCATGAATATGACATACATATCGACATTGAGCATGGAACAGTCGGATTCACTTATGTACATAGTAACGATCAGTAATTCCGCCTATAACAGTGTCCAGCAGATAGTTATGATTACTGTGCTCATTATTGCACTGGCCGTTATTCTGCCTGCGGTGCTTATGAGATTTTTCATAATGGGATTTTCCAGCCAGGTAGGCAGAATGCGTGATGAAATGTATAGCGCCAGCCAGGGAGATTATGATTCCATGGAGGATTTTGACGGGTGCTATGAACTTACGGCAGCATACAAAGATCTCTGGATAATGCTGGACAAGATTAAAGAAAAAGACGCGGCAATGTATGCTAAGGAAATCAATGAGCAGAAACTTCTCAACGAGCAGCAGAAAATGGAATTCCAGATGCTTGCAAGTCAGATTAATCCGCACTTTTTGTATAATACGCTTGAAATGATAAGAATGAAAGCTATAACAGTCGGCGACACAGAGACTGCAACAGCAATCAAACTTCTCGGCAAATCCATGCGATATGTGCTTGACAATACCGGAATCGAATATACAACGGTTGCCAAGGAGTTATCCCATATTGAGACATATCTCCAGATTCAGAAACTGAGATTCGGTGAAAGGGTAAATTACGAAATCCGGTCCGAGGAAGATATTAATCTGAACAAAATAAGAATACTGCCTCTTCTTCTGCAGCCGATAGTTGAGAATGCGATACTTCACGGACTGGAGGAAGTGGAATCCGGAGGACAGATAACAGTGAATATCCACCGGGATATAAATAATCCGGATACGCTTATAATTTCCATAAGAGATAACGGATGCGGAATGGATGCGGACACACTTAATAATATGCGGATTAATCTTGAAAAAGGAAATATAAGTAAGCGATACGGAATAGGACTTTATAATATTAACCAGCGTATCAGGCTGTGTTACGGAATGGGATACGGACTGTCAATTGACAGTGAAGAAGGAAACGGAACGACGGTTACCGCCAGGATAAGAATAATGTAAAAATACCCGCACTGACGTTGTATCGGCAGCAGTGCGGGTATGATTTTATATAAATTATTTACTGTATTTCACAAGCATATCCACAATCGTGCGGCTTGCGTCTTTCTGGCTGCCGTTTAACATAGCCTCGATATATTTATCCCTGTTGTCATACAATGAACATATTGTATCAAACAGCAGATTATCGGACATGGCCTCTTCTTCGAGAACAGCGGAAAATCCCTGTTTCTTGAAGGATGCGGCATTGAGAAGCTGGTCGCCGCGGCTTGCGTCTGCAGGAAGAGGAATGAGAAGGTTAGGCTTCTTCATGGCAAGGAGTTCACATATTACGTTGGCACCGGCGCGCGATACGACTATGTCGGCCGCTGCGTACAAATCCTTAAGCTCCTCGTTGACATACTCAAACTGCTTGTAACCGGTAGTATTATTGAAAGATTCATCAACCTTACCCTTGCCGCAGACATGTATTATCTGAAAACGCTCCAGAAGCTGTGGAAGGATGGCGCGGATGGCTTCATTAACATGAAGGGCTCCAAGGCTTCCACCGATAATCATAAGCACGGGCTTAAGTGTGTTGAATCCGCAGAAACTGAGTCCGGCAGCTTTATCGCCGTGGAGAAGTTCGTCGCGGATAGGCGTTCCGGTAAGGACTCCCTTGCCGTCAGGAATGAGCTTGACTGTCTCAGGGAAGTTACAGCATACTTTTACAGTATGCTTCTGGCAAAGTCTGTTGGCAAGTCCGGGCGTCATATCGGACTCATGCGCAATAACCGGGATGTTCATTTTGTCGGCTGCCATAACTACAGGAACAGCGACAAAACCACCTTTGGAAAATACGATATCGGGACCAATCTGCCTGATAAGCTTCTTGGCCTGCGAAAATCCCTTGATAACCCTGAAAGGATCGGTAAAATTCTTAACATCAAAATATCGTCTTAATTTACCGGACGCTATTCCATAGTACGCAACGCCAAGGTCTTCCATCAGTTTCTTCTCAATTCCGTTATATGAACCGATATAGGATACTTCAAAACCGGCATCCCTAAGGTAAGGTAAAAGAGCGATGTTCGGAGTTACATGTCCGGCAGTTCCGCCGCCGGTAAGAACTATCTTCTTCATTATGCGTGCGCCTCCTTATATTGCCGGAGTGCCTTGGCTAACTGATCCGGGCATGATGTAGGGCGGAAACCGCACTTGATGCCTTCGAGCCTGTTAATCGCATCGTCTATATTCATGCCGGCAATGAGGGCTGCAACACCCTGCGTGTTACCGGAACATCCGCCGACAAAACGTACGGACTTGATAATGTTGTCTTCAATTTCAAAATCAATTTCACTTGAGCAGACGCCCTGTGTCTTATAAGTATTCAAAACAATACCTCCTGTCTGTCACTTATTTTTTTACAGTATAGCATAGATAAGCAAAAAGTGATACAATAAAAAAAATTAACCGCCAAGGAGGATAAAAATGATTGGAATAATAGGAGCTATGGACGAGGAAATCAGCCAGATTAAGGCAAAACTTTCCGATGTTACGGTTACCGAAATAGCGGCGATGACTTTTAATAAAGGTAAACTGGGCAGCCATGATATAGTGGCAGTAAAGAGCGGAATAGGTAAAGTCAACGCAGCTGTGTGTACACAGATACTTGCGACATATTTTCATGTCGATCACATTATAAATACAGGAGTTGCGGGCTCACTTAAGAATGAGATTAATATCGGGGATGTCGTTATCTCGACGGATGCATTGCAGCATGATATGGATGCTACGGGATTCGGCTATGAACCGGGAGTGATTCCAAGAATGAAGGTATCTGATTTTATAGCTGATGAGAACCTTAGAAAACTTGCAGTAAAAGCATGCAGGGAAGCAGTTCCGCAGATAGGCGTGCATGAGGGAAGGATTGTCAGCGGAGATCAGTTTATTTCCGATCATGCTGTCAAAGAACGCATAGTGAAACAGTTCGGAGGATACTGCACGGAAATGGAGGGTGCTGCGATTGCCCAGGCGGCATATCTTAACGATATTCCTTTCCTTATTATAAGAGCAATCTCTGATAAGGCAGACGGAAGCGCAACGATGGACTACGGTGAATTTGAGCGGAAGGCGATAGATAATTCCGTAGCACTTTTGGTAAATATGATTGAGAATGCCAATTTTTAGTAAAATATGTCATAATTAGTCGGCTGATAAGGACTTTATAATAAATCTCCCTGCATATATTATATGATTAATCATAAAGTATATTGATGCAGGGAGGTTTTTATGTATTTTTTTATATTGGCAGCCGGAGCTTTTCTGGCCGGACTTATGATAAACAGCATACTCAGACAGAGCGTGAATGAATTGTTGAGGGAATCCGAGGAAATAGATCATACGGGTTTTGCGTTTTTTAAACAGATGAAACTTAAATATGAAAATTATATGCGTACCGGGCGTGAGATAAATAATACGGAGGCTTTCGCCGGAAAATATCTCGACAAATACAGATGTCACGGGATAAGAATACACAGTTATGAGAAAGCGTCAATGTGTGCGGCGGGATTATGCGTGATATTCGGAGCATGCGGTGCGCTTTTGGACAAAAGTCATGCACTGGAATATCTTCTGGTCGGATTTCTTGCGATGTACGTGGTGACGGGCAGCAGGCATCTTATAGACGTTGCCGGCAAGAGGCGCCGGATAACGACGGATCTGGTGGATTTTTTTGAAAACAGGTTTTCGGCAGCGACAGCCGAGACTGTCCGCGAAGCGGCACCGGTCAGAAAAGCTGACATCCCGGTACGAAAAGGGCCTGATGATATGGGCGAGCGTGTAAAATTTCATGAAAATACACAAGTGACGTTCACGGAAGAAGAAAAAAAGTTAATTGACGAAATTTTGAAAGAATATTTAGGTTGATTAATGGCCGCGAATCTACTATAATAGATACGATTTGGATACAAGACAAAAGAAGGAGATATGAAATATGTCAAAAATAACTTTCGATTATTCAAAAGCAGCACAGTTCGTTTCGGCAGCTGATATAGATAATATCAAAGCGGAGACAATTGCAGCTAAAGATGTACTTGTTGGCAGGACCGGAGCAGGTAATGATTTCCTCGGATGGATTGATCTTCCGGTTAATTATGATAAGGAAGAGTTTGCTCGTATCAAGGCATCGGCAGCCAAGATACAGTCAGATTCCGATGTACTTATTGTTATTGGTATCGGTGGCTCATATCTCGGAGCCAGAGCGGCAATAGAATTCCTCAGACATGGTTTCTACAATAACATTACCAAGGGCGAGAGAAAGACACCTGAAATATATTATGTCGGTAACAATATCAGCAGCACATATATTGCAGGCCTTATAGATGTAGTCGGAGACAGAGATTTCTCTGTTAATATAATTTCCAAGTCCGGAACTACAACAGAGCCGGCTATCGCATTCAGAATTTTCAAGGAGATGCTTGAGAAGAAATACGGTAAAGATGAGGCAGCGAAGAGAATTTATGCTACTACGGACAAAGCTAAGGGAGCACTTAAGAATCTTTCCGATGCTGAAGGATATGAGACATTTGTTGTACCGGATGATGTAGGCGGAAGATATTCGGTACTTACGGCAGTAGGACTTCTTCCTATCGCAGTAAGCGGCGCCGATATAGATAAACTTATGCAGGGTGCAGCCGAAGGACGTAAGCTTGCGCTCGAAAGCAGCTTTGAAGACAATGATGCAATGAAATACGCAGCAGTACGTAACATCCTTCACAGACAGGGTAAATCAATTGAAATAGCAGCTAACTATGAGCCGAGCCTCCACTATGTATCAGAGTGGTGGAAACAGCTCTTCGGAGAGAGCGAAGGCAAGGACAACAAGGGTATCTTCCCAACTGCATGTGATTATACAACAGACCTTCACTCAATGGGACAGTTCATTCAGGAAGGCTCAAGACTTATGTTTGAGACAGTTATGAATGTTGAGAAACCTAAATGCGAGCTTTATATCGGACTTGAGGAGAACGACCTTGACGGACTTAATTATCTTGCGGGCAAGTCAATTGATTTCGCCAACAAGTGTGCAATGAACGGTGTTGTTGTAGCACATACCGACGGTAATGTTCCGAACCTCATGGTCAATATTCCTGAGCAGAATGAATTCTACCTCGGTGAACTCTTCTATTTCTATGAGTTCGCATGCGGTGTCAGCGGATATATTCTCGGAGTCAATCCGTTCAACCAGCCGGGCGTTGAGAGCTATAAGAAGAACATGTTTGCACTTCTTGGCAAGCCGGGTTATGAGAAGGAAAGAGAAGCCATAATGGCAAGACTTGATAAATAGTATAATATTTTAAAAAATAAAAGGCTGTGGACTTTAATTGTCCACGGCCTTTTCTAATCTTCTTCGATGACATGAATTTCAAGAAAATCAAAGTCTGTCTGTTCAATAAAATTATCCTGATAGAAACGCGCTTTGTCATGACGCCTGAAAGAGTCAATCGTTGAGTCTAACCACATCGGAACTGCGAGGTCAAATTCGTGACAGGCGGTATCGAGCGCGGACAGAACTTTGGCGGTGCGGCTTTTGTCGGAAGAATCGTCTTCAATGACCGTATCGCGCAACATCCTGTTGTCCTTGAATATTTTACACCACATTCTGAACATATTTATAAGTCCTCCCGGAATTATTGTTGAAAATAAATTATCTGTAGTTTATACTATTTTGTGAATAAAATCAACTAAGGAGATTTAAACAATGGAAGGCAGAGAGCGAAGAGAGAGAATTATAGACATTCTCAAAAACAGTGATGAGCCTCTTTCAGGTACGGCACTTGCAGCCAGACTTAAGGTCAGCCGCCAGGTTATTGTGCAGGATATCGCATTGTTGCGCGCCATCGATAAGAATATAATTTCCACCAATAAGGGCTACATGTTTTTTGAACCACATGAAGCCATGTGCAGACGGATTTTTATGGTAAAACATACGGATGAGCAGATGCGCGACGAACTGAACAGCATAGTGGATAACGGCGGACAGCTGCTTGATGTCATAATAGAGCATGATGTTTACGGCACGATTACCGTTGATCTGCAGTTATCAACCAGACATGATGTCGATGAATTCATGGACCGCATTATGGGAAATGCCAGACCGCTTAAATACCTGACCGATGGAGTACATTACCATACGGTAGAAGCAGATAGTGAAAAGACGCTTGACAGGATTGAAAAAATTTTAAGACAGAAAGGGTACTTGATTTCAGATTAAAGGTGTGTTAAACTTGCCATTAGCTGACAAGACAGCTGACAAGACATAGCATACAGTGAAAGGAATTTTATCATGAAAGGAATTAAAAAATACTTACACAGGGTATTTATAGACGGATTCAGCGGAATGGCGCTGGGACTGTTTTCAACATTGATCATCGGAACGATTGTAGGACAGATAGCGAAGTTTGTTCCGGGAGCTGTTGGCATGTATATGATATATGCCAGCAATATTGCCAAGAGTCTTATGGGAGCCGGAATCGGAGCCGGAGTCGCAGGCAAATATAAAGAAGGCCCGATTGTTACTGTATCAGCAGCTGTAGCGGGTATGATAGGAGCATTCCCGACGGCATTTGCAGCGGGAGATGCGCAAACAGTGCTTACGGCAGCAATCAATCTCGGAACACCGGGTAATCCGCTCAGTGCGTTTATTGCGGCTTATGCAGCAATTGAAGTAGGACACCTTATCTCCGGAAAGACACCGGTTGATATCATAGTTACACCGCTTGCAACAATAGCTGTCGGAGCTGTTATTGCATTCATAACAGGTCCGTATATCAATACGTTTACAGGCTGGCTTGGAACACTTATAACCATTAATGTGGAAGCACATCCGTTTATTGGCGGAATAATTGTATCCGCACTCATGGGAATTTTCCTTACTCTTCCTATAAGTTCAGCGGCAATCGGAGTGGTTCTCGGCCTTGACGGGCTGGCTGCCGGCGCGGCTACAATAGGATGCTGCTGTCAGATGATCGGATTTGCGGTTATGAGTTACAGAGAGAATAAGATGGGAGGATTGATATCACAGGGAATCGGAACATCCATGTTACAGATGCCGAATATTGTGAAGAAGCCTATAGTATGGCTTCCGCCGATACTCTCAAGCGTAATCCTTGCACCGCTCTCAACGATGGTGTTTAAAATGCACAGTAATCCGGTGGGTTCCGGTATGGGAACATCCGGACTTGTCGGTCAGTTCTCCGCATACGGAGTAATGGTATCGGAAGGAATGAAACCGCTTGTGGCTGTAGGAGAAATAGCGTTGATGCATTTTGTGCTTCCGGCACTGCTTACATGGATTATCTGTACAGGAATGAGAAAAGCCGGCTGGATTAAGGACGGAGATCTGAAACTTGAAGTATAAAAAACTCTTGTGGACTTATTATAAATAGACTATAATTATTATATTCGTTTATATATCGTGTGCGCTACAAGGAGGATAAGAAGTTTGGAAGATAATACTAACATTATGTCCGGAGATCTGAATGCATTAAAGCAGTTCCGTGACATGGTCAGCAGCTATAACGAGGCGGTTCAGAACAGTGCCGGATGTGCGTCTGATGAGAAACGCCTTGAGAGGGATCTTTTACTTAACAGGAAGAATCTTAAGGATAATATTGACAGCACGGTTAAGAAACGCCGTAGTGAGGTTCAGGATAAATTTGATGAAGAGATATCCAAAGATAAAGATAAACTCAAGAGAATCCAGAACAGACGCGGAAAAGCTAAGGATAAAGGCGTTAAAGGACGTATAGCAGAAGAGACGGCAGACCTTGTAAAACAGAATTCTGAGCTTAAGAAGAATATCAGGGCGGCACTTAAGGAAAACAGACTGCCGGGGTTCTGCGGAAGCGGATTTTATTTTACCTTGTATTATACCAAGGGCGCAGCGGAAGTATTCATCTGTGCCATGATGATAGTGCTGATGTTCCTGCTTATGCCGGCGGCAATATATATTGCGCTTCCGCTTGAGAAACTTCCGGAAAGATATACGATACCTGCATTTGCGATTACCTATTTTGTTGTCATTGTCATTGTATTTTTTGTATACAAGATAATCGGCGACAGAACCAAACACAAACACGAAGATGAGCTTCGTGCCGTAAGGGCATTGAGAGACCGCATTAACAGCAATAAGAAACAGATATCCAATATAGCCAGGTCAATTACCAAGGATAAGAATGAGGATATGTACGGTCTTGAAGATTACGATGCACAGATACGTGATATAGAGGAAGATATTGCCAAGATAACTGCTGATAAGGAAGAAGCACTGAAGAATTTCGACAATAATGCCAGCGCGGAAATTGCTTCTGAGATAGAGAACAGGGAAATGCCGAGAATTAACGGCATAGAGGAAGATTATAACACTGCAGTTAAGCTTCATGCTGAACTTGATGAGCAGGTAAGACAGCTCGGACTTAAGATTTCAACTGATTACGAAGCCTACCTCGGCAAAGAATTTACAGACACGGCCAAGATAGATGAACTTATAGCGATTATGGAGACAGGAAAGGCATCCACCGTATCCGAAGCGGTTAACGAATATAATAAGAAATAAATTAAAGCTTCCGTCTGAATTATTTGGACGGAAGCTTTAATATCATATCATATTTCATAATATTCTGTAATTCCGTACAGAATGGCCTTGCTTATTACATCGGCGAGACGCATTACCATGGACAGTCTTGTTGTCTGCAGAAGCAGGCTTTCCATCATTCCGGAAAAATTAACAATTCCCGTTATGTGTATGTCGCCGACATCCGGAAGTTCTTTTTTGACACCGAGTCCCGGACGGAGCGGCCCCTCGGATAGGGTTACATAACCGATGTGCTCATGTGTGCCGAGCGATGCATCAACTGCCAGGACGAACGGATGACGGTAGGATGAATTAATAAGTTCCAGATTTTCGGCAAGATTAGCTGCGTGCACGGGTTCACTTAATGTGCCGCGGACACTGATTCCGGGAATGTGAAATTTCTCTAATTTGTATCCGATTAACGGGCCAAGGCTGTCCCCTGTCGAACGGTCACTTCCGATGCACATTATGACCAGTTCACGTGACTGTATATGGTGTGACCGGAACAATTTGACGATACCTTCTTTCAGCTCGTAAGCAGATTGGCTGGCAGATGCATCATAATAAGCAATGTTTGACGGATATTTTCTTCTTTTCTCCTGTGAAATCTTATAATTGGTTCCTGTTTGTAACATTTAAGCGCAATCCTTTCAGTTTTTTGGCGAAAAAGATTTGAACACTAATACAGTCTACGCAGAACATGGGCTTATTATGCTTTTTTTATCCGACTAATTGTGACACCTGAATAGCACATAATGCACATAAAGTCACTTTATAAATAAAAAAAGCAAAAAATAGATGATTTTACCGACAGAAAATGATAAAATCAATTTAAATGGTATGGTACGATTGAATTAACTGTATTTCATATAGATTTAGGAGGTAACTTTTTCATGGAGATTATATATGACGACAAGAAGGGCCTTTCAAAGCTGCCTAAGAATATTAAGCAGATAGGGACGGAACCTGACGGCCGCAGGGTTTATATCGAGGATTATGCGTATTCTTTTATCCGGGAACAGATTGTTGATGAGGATGAGACCGGATTAATCGGTGTTCTTCTCGGAGAAGTTAAGATTATAGAAGATATTACATATATATTTGTAAAGGGAGCGGCAGCAGTCACGAATGCGGCTGTTTCGACTGATGGAATTATTTTTACGGAAGAGACCTGGCCGGTTGTCAACGGTACTGTTGCCGGATACTTCGACGGACTTTCGATAGTAGGATGGTATTTGGTTTCTAATAAGATAACATCAGATAACATGTATATGATCAATAAAACCGACTCGGATAATTTTGCGGACGGTAATGACATATTTTTTATGGTTAATCCGTCTTCAAGGGATGAGGCTTTTTATGAAAAGAGTGAGAAAGGCCTCACAGAGCTGCCGGGTTATGTGGTATATTATGAGCGCAATGAGAAAATGCAGACTTATATGACTGAGCATCGCAATGAGACAGGCGTATCCGAGAAGAGCGGGAAAGAAGATGGCAGGTACAGGGAACTCGTCAAGGAACGTAAGAACCCGGTCAGCAGAAGCGTGAAGAAGCATCTTACACTGGTGTACTGCCTCAGTATGCTTCTGATAATCGTTGTACTCATTATCGGTGTCAACAGCATTAATAATTACGACGGAAATAATAAGAACGACAAGAACGGCCAGCAGGCTAATGCTGGCGTGGTTACGACCGAAGAAGAGACCGTTCCGGTTGAAACTGTTCCGGCAGATGTGACTACCCAGGCAGAAGAGACTAAGAAGAAGGAAGAGACCACTAAGAAGCAGGAAGAGACCAAGAAGAAGGAAGAGACCACTAAGAAGCAGGAAGAGACCAAGAAGCAGGAAGAGACTACTAAGAAACAGGAGCAGACTAAGCCGGCACAGACTGAGGCTGCTTATCAGAATTATACGATACAGCAGGGCGATACATATTACAAAATCTGCGAGAAGTTCTATGGAACGCAGTCATCTGCCGGGGTTAAGAAGATACTTGATTTTAATGGTCTCACTACAAGCAGTGAACTTTTACCGGGAAGCACCATAAAGATTCCGAATTAAACCGGGGTAAGGAGTATGCATCGTGGCGGATATCAGACAGTACAGAAAAGACAAAGAGACGGCTGAAGTTGATTATGATGACAGCGGTCATGACGATTACGGACGAAGAATAAAGCAGCACAGGGCGAGAATACGAGTGGCTATAATAGGCGCAGGAATTCTGTGCGTGCTTGTAATTATTATAATCAGTATTATCAAATATAACATGAATTATGGCTCGTATACCGTCAAAGCATCTGCGGATATCAACGACAGTGGTTACACAAGATATTTGAATTTCGGCGGTGGATTTGTGCGCTACAGCCGCGACGGAATATCGCTTTACAGTTATGACGGAACACGCAGATGGGACAGGACATATGAAATCAATAATCCGCTTACCGATGTATGCGGTAATTATCTTGCGATTGCAGATGCCGGTGGAAGCGAAATTTATCTTTTTAACAAGGATGGATATGTGGCAGTGGTTAATACGGCGCTTCCCATCTCGCAGATAAATGTTTCATCCCAGGGACTTGTTGCGGCTATACTGACTGACGGAACGGCTTCCAATATTAATATGTATAATCAGGATGGAAGCAAAATATATAATATCAAGACAACTGTTGAAGGGGACGGTGTCCCTGTGAGCATGTCGGTTTCCGATGACGGAAGCAAACTTGTCGTCGCTTATACTGCAGTTAAGGGACAGGAGCTTGCGACAAGTGTTGTGTTCTATAATTTCGATGAAGTGGGTCAGAATGAGGTTGAACGTATAGTGGGTGGATATGACACATACGGGAATCAGCTGGTATCCAAGGTTGAATTCATAAATTCGGATACTGTGGCAGCGTTCGGAGAGAACATAATCAGTTTCTTCAGGATAAATGAATATCCTAAACAGCTTAAAGATATTGACATAGATTACAGAATACGTAAAATTTTCTATTCGGGAAGTTATGTCGGCGTATGCCATTCTACAGACAACGGTACGACGGTGGATGTGTATGATACATCGGGTAATATAGTGATGACGCGTGAGGTTTCCGACGATTATAATAATTTTGCTTTCGGAGAAAGCACACTTGTCATGTATGGCACCGACAAGTGCAATATAGTCAATATGAAAGGCAGGGAAATTTTCCAATACGATTTTGAAGACGATATAATAGATCTGATTCCTTTGGATGGGAATACAGGCTTCTTGTATCACAGCAGCGGACGCATGCAGCAGATCGTATTAAAACACGGAGGCTGATATGAATTGGACTTTAATATGTGTAATAGCAATTATGCTTATAAATATATTGATAGGTGTCCGCAAAGGACTTATTAAGATGGTATTTTCTGTGGCAGCGGTAGTGGTGGTGACTGCAGTCACGGTTTTTGCGTCGCCGCATATAGCAGGGTATCTTGCAGAACATACATCATGGGATACCAAAGTGTATGATAATACATATAAATACCTTGAGGAGCATGATATGCTTCTTGATGGCAGCGGACTTATGGATGTTGATAAACTCCCGCTCCCGAAATCGCTTAAGCAGAACATTGCCGATAAGGCCGGAGAACTTGTTTCGCAGGGCGCTGATGCATATAATTCATACATAACCGCAAGAATTGCTGATATAATTTTTAAAGCTGCGGTATATGTGGCATGTTATATAATTGTGAGCATAGTTGTATTTATAATAGGAATACTTCTTAATGTGGTAAGCAGGCTTCCGGTTTTGAAACAGATTAACAGGATAAGCGGAGGAATCATAGGGCTTGCCATGGGAGTGATTTTTGTGTGGCTTGGATTTGTGATAATAACATTTCTCGGCAATACATCTTTCGCATCGGAGACGTTCAGACAGATAGATGAGAATGCTTTTCTTACATTTATGTATGACAGGAATATTATACTGAATATCCTTATCGGAATTTTTTGAAATAATTTAAAAACAGGTATTGACTTGCAGGAACTTAGTTGATATAATGTAAAAGCTTTCGGTACAAACCGTAAGATGGCGAGTTAGCCAAGTGGTAAGGCGTGGGTCTGCAACACCCTGATCACCAGTTCAAATCTGGTACTCGCCTCTGATAAATCTCATGACATATGTTTGTGAGATTTATTTTTTTGCAGGCATGACAGTTATTATGAAGGGAAAGTGACGAACCGTGGAATTTAACCTTGGTGACATCATCAGAATGAAGAAGTCACATCCGTGCGGAAGCAGTGAATGGGAAATACTCAGAACCGGAGCTGATTTCAGACTTAAATGCACGGGATGCGGACATCAGATAATGGTTCCGCGCAGACTTGTTGAGAAGAATACCCGCTCAGTGCGAAGCGGCGCAGCCGGCATAATAAAAAAAGCTTGCCAAGATAAGTAAGGTATGGTATCATATATTTTCGTGATATATTAGATATATTCCTTGCTCCCTGCCTGACAGGGGGCCACAAGACCAAAAGGAGGTGCAACAGCATGAACAAGTATGAATTAGTAGTCGTTGTTAACGCAGTTATCGAGGACGACGCAAGAGCAGCTGTCATTGAGAAAGCTAAAGACCTTATCACACGTTTCGGAGGAACAATCTCAGGCGTTGATGAATGGGGTAAGAAGAGATTAGCTTACGAGATTCAGAAGATGAATGACGGTTTCTATTATTTCATCAAATTTGAGGCAGAGACTACAGCAATCGCTGAGATCGAGTCACAGATGCGTATCATGGACAATGTCCTTAGATACTTATGCGTTAAGGTAGAAGAATAATCGCCTGACGGCAGTCCCCATAGATTTTCAACCTTCGGCATGCACGGACGGTATAAGGATATCGTCGGAAATGGAGGCATATATGAACAAAGTTATCTTAATGGGAAGATTAACAAGGGATCCGGATGTTCGTTACGGAACAGGAGAAAGATCCACAACAATAGCCAGATATACACTGGCAGTTGACAGAAGATTCAAGAGAGACAATGAACAGACGGCTGATTTTATATCATGTGTGGCATTTGACAGAAATGCGGAGTTCGCAGAGAAGTACCTTAAACAGGGTACTAAGATTGCCATCACAGGAAGAATACAGACCGGAAGTTACACCAATAAGGACGGCAATAAGGTTTATACAACAGATATCGTTGTAGAGGAGCAGGAATTTGCAGAGAGCAAGTCAGCTTCCGAGAATAACGGTGGTTATACACCGGCAGCGAGACCTGAACCGAGCGCAGCCGGAGATGGTTTTATGAACATCCCTGACGGCGTGGAAGATGAAGGCCTGCCGTTCTAGAGATTTTTATAAGGAGGTCATGACAAATGTCTAATCCAAGAGAAGCTAAGGGCGATTCTCCAATGAAGAAGAGAATGGGCCGCAGAAGAAAAAAAGTTTGTGTATTCTGCAGCGATAGCGCTAATAACGTAATCGACTACAAGGATGTTAATAAATTAAAGAGATATGTATCAGAGAGAGGTAAGATCCTTCCTAGAAGAATTACCGGAACATGTGCAAAGCACCAGAGAGCTCTTACTGTTGCAGTTAAGAGAGCAAGACACATTGCACTTCTCCCATACACACTTGATTAATTAGATAAACAGACGTATTTAAGCCTGTCGGACGAAAGTTCGGCAGGCTTTTTTGTAATAAAATATGTACAGGAAATCTAATATTTTCTGTATTTTATCTCTAAAAATGTCATTGAATACATATGGTGAAAATTATATAATGGCATAGTAGCAATTGTACTACTAATAAAATATGTAACAGAGGTTACAATAGGAGGATGACAATGAAACTTAGAAAATTATTAGCAGCAGTTCTTGTTGGTGTAATGACAGTTTCTTCACTTGCAATTTCAGCATTTGCAGCTGATGAGAAGGGTACTGTTCCGGCTCCTGGTGAGTTTGATGCTAACGGCGAGTATGTTGCACAGATGTATGTACAGATGGATGGCTCATGGGTATTCAGAAACAAATGGAACGATAAGGACTATGGTACAGCAATGGGATATCAGTATGCCGGACAGCTTTCACAGGTAGAGGGCAGCAATGCTGTTCCATATGACGGAACATTTACAGATGTTAAGCTTCAGGGTAACGGTACATATACACTTAAGCTTGAGAATCCTAACTTCGTTAAAGATGTTAACGGAACAAAGACAGAACCTAAGAGATTCAATATGATTGGTATTTCTACAAACATCCCTGCATCAGCTCAGGATACAGTTAAGATTACAGATGCAACACTTAAAATTAACGATTCCAGCGTGTATACTTACACATGGAAAGACGCTCTCGTTGATGAAGAGGATAAAGATTATATGCTAATCCCGCTTCTTAACGTATATAACAAAAAGGGTGACTATGATGCAGTTAACGAGCAGCTCGGTGGTGACGAGAGCACATTCATGGGTGAAGTTACAAGCATTGAGATTACATTCACAGTTTCGGGCTTCGGATATGACAAGGCAGTAGAAGAGACAACAGCAGAAGAGACAACGGCAGCCGCTGACACAGCTACAAAGGCTGATGCAAAGGCTGATTCTTCTTCATCAAACGGACTTCCTACACCTGCAATCATCGGTATTGTTGCAGCTGTTGTAGTTGTAGTGGTAGTTATCGTAGTAGTAGCTACATCCAAGAAGAAAAAAGCTAACTAATCCAGGTTAGGTTTTATAAAAACAGATTACATAAAGGACGGGACTTTTGCCCCGTCCTTTTATGTTACAATTTATCTGACGGTGACAGCCATATGTGGGCCGATTGTGTAATTCATCTAAAAATACGGTGATAATTCTATTAAATATTTCTAAAAATTACTGTAATTTATGTACAGTATTTATAGTAGTGCTTATTAAAAAAATAATCTATAATTAGGATAAATAAAATACCGTGAATGATTAACGCGGTGTTAAGTGGAGGTAAAGGATGAACGAACAGAAGTCCAAAAGTGAATTAGTCGCTGACAAAGCCTACTGGCTCGTGCGACTTGGTGTTCTTGCAGCAGCTGTCATGATGTTTCTGCCTGCTATGAACCCATCCAGAGTTTGTGAACGTATCAATCGTAATTTGTCATTGTTCACAAGTGCTGTTTCGTGGAGTGGTCTTATTAATAACCTTAGTGGTTTTGATGTAAGAATTATCGGATCATACGCACCATTCCAATATATAATGGTTTTCTCAATCGTTGCACTTGTGGGAATACTCCTTATGTGTGTCGGCGGTTGTATGTCATTAGGTAATATTAAAATGAAGGTGAAAGGTAATTTATTCACATTAGGAGGATCGGTTGTCCTTGGAGCAGGAATGCTTCTTATGCATATACCTTATAATATGCTTATGGACACTGTAGGTAAGATAGAGACTGATACTACATCTAATCCATTTTCACCGGCTATTCCAATAGCAATGTGGGTATTTTTCGCAATAGCGGTAATTGTATTCATCGGAACAATTATGACGATGATTCTTCTTCCGAAGCCTGATAAGGCTATGAAGTATGAAATGCCTACCAAATACAAATTATTCCTTTGTATGTTGCCGTTTATCGTGCTTACATTTGCATTCTCATATCTTCCATTATATGGTTGGAGATACGCATTCTTTGATTATACATCAGGTAAGCCTCTTACAGCAGATCAGTTTGTAGGCCTTAAGTGGTTTGCAAGACTTGTTAATGATCCTCAGACACGAAGCGACGTACTTAAGGTTCTCAGAAATACACTTGTAATGAGTGGACTTGGTATTGCTACAAGCTGGGTACCAATGTTTTTCGCAATCATGCTTAATGAGATTAAGACTAAGTGGTTCCGTAAGACAGTACAGATTTTTACAACAATTCCTAACTTCGTAAGCTGGGTTATCGTATTTGCACTTGCATTTGCTATTTTCTCAACAGATGGATTTATCAACAGCCTTTTCGGAACAAAGATTGATTTCCTCGGAAACCCATCAGGAACATGGTTCAAGATGTTAGCATGGGGAATGTGGAAAGGTGTAGGCTGGAGTGCTATTATTTATGTGGCAGGTATTTCCGGTATTCCACTTGAACTTTATGAGGCTGCTACAGTCGATGGTGCCGGAAGAGCTCAGAAGATGCTACATGTTACGGTTCCGGGACTTATGCCTACATATTGTGTATTGTTGCTTATGTCAATTGCCAACATTCTTACCAACGGTATGGATCAGTACCTTGTATTCTACAATGCTAATAATGCAGATTTAATCAACGTACTTGACCTCTACGTATACAAGCTGGGACTCAGTGATCCTGATATGTTCCCACTTTCAACTGTTGTAAGTATGACGAAGTCCATAGTCAGTGTGATCCTGCTGTTCTCTGCGAACGCAATATCTAAGCTGATCCGTGGCGAGAGTATTATGTAGGAGGTGATATGATATGGCAAAAATGTCAGAGAAAATGAAACAGGAACTTAAAGCTGAGAAGGCATATAACAAGAAACATAAGAGAATGTACAGACTCACTGCTAACGATGTTATATTTAATATATTTGCTTATTTACTTTTTGGTGTATTTGTTATAATATGTATCTTCCCATTTTACTACATATTTATTAACTCAATATCATCACCTGCATCCGTTACATCCAAAGCCGTAACATTCTGGCCTCAGGGATTTTCGCTTGAGACATACAAGGCCGTTATTGAAGTTAAAGATATAGGCCAGGCGTTCCTTATAACAATTACAAGAACTATCTTTGCAACAGCACTCATGGTTCTTGCATCAGGTATCATAGGATATCTCGTAACCAAGCAGGAAATGTGGCACAGAAAATTATGGTACAGACTTCTTGTTGTAACAATGTATTTCAATGCCGGTATCATTCCTTGGTATTTGAACATGGCTATGTTAGGCCTTACCAATAACTATATGGCTTATATTGTTCCTGCTATCGTAGCACCGTATAATATCATCCTTGTTAAGACTTACATTGAGTCAATACCTGCTGAGATGGAAGAAAGTGCATTCATCGACGGTGCGGGATACGCGGTTATCTTTCGTAAGATTATATGGCCGTTAAGTAAACCTATACTTGCGACAATCACAATCTTCGGTGCGGTTGGTAACTGGAACTCATTTACTGATTCCCTTATGCTCATGCAGTCCAAGCCGCAGCTTCAGACATTACAGCATAAGTTATATAACTATCTTGATTCCGCATCTGATCTTAAATCAGTAATTAATAATCCGGATAGTGAGGTTGTAAGACGTGCTATGGATAACGCAGCATTTGCAAGCGTTATCAAGTATACGGTATCAATGATTTCAATCATACCTATACTTATCGTTTATCCGTTCATGCAGAGATATTTTGAAGAAGGTATCATGCTTGGTGCGGTTAAGGGTTAATGATATTACACCACGCCGGCGGCTGCCGGTATGGTTGATATAAAATTCTACTTTAAAATTTTAAAAAGGAGGAAATTACAATGAAATTAATGAGACGAGTAATCGTTGCATTGCTTGCTGTTGCTATGGCAGCATCATCATTGGTTGCTTGCGGCAAGGGCAAGGATACAGGCAAAGATGATCTTGTAACACTTGACTGCTATAGTCAGTTAGCTAACTTTCAGGGAACACAGGGAGGCTGGTTTGGAGCACTCCTCAAGGAAGAGTTCAATGTAGAACTCAACATCATCAAAGAGTCAGACAATACATTCGCAACAAGAATGGAGTCAGGTAATCTTGGTGATATCGTAGTATTTGGTAATTCTGGTGAGAATTATCTTGCGGCAGTTAAAGCAGATCTTCTTCTGGACTGGAATTCATATGATCTTCTTACCAATTACGGATCATATATCAAGGAGCATATGCCGTCAGCACTTGCCAACAATGCCAAGATTTCAGGAGACAAAGGAATTACTTATGGTATCGGTCATGCAGTAGCACTTAACTCAGAAGACCATGATGAGTTCTTCTATTCATGGGATCTCAGATATGATTACTATGCAGAACTTGGATATCCGGAAATTAAAAACCTTGATGATCTCTTCGATGTATTCGTACAGATGAAAGAGAAACATCCTACAGATGATAACGGTAAGGAAACATATGCTGTATCAATCTGGCCTGACTGGGACGGAAATATGGTAATGTATCCGAAGTCACTTGCAACAGCTTATTACGGATATGATGAATTTGCTATCGGTCTTTACAACAATGAAACAGGCGAGTTCTATGACCCTCTTATGGTTAAGGATGATGGAACATACGGACCATATCTTGAGATGTTACAGTATTTTAACAGACTTTATCAGGCAGGACTTCTTGATCCTGACTCAGGTACACAGAAATATGATGATGCAATAGCAAAGGTTAAATCAGGAAGAACATTCTGGTCAATCTTTAACTACGCAGGATCAGCAGCATTTAACACAGAAAATAATACATCAGCAGGCAAGGGTATGTATCCGGTAGCTCCTGAAGAAGCTACTCCATGTGTATACGGTCTTAACCCTAACGGCGGTAACCGTATCTGGACAATCGGTGCTAAGACAAAATATCCTGAGAAATGTATGCAGATTCTTAACTATCTCTGCACACCTGAAGGTTTTCTTAACTCAGAGTACGGTCCCAAAGGACTTTGCTGGGATTACGACGATAATGGACTTACTTACTTTACAGAGCTTGGTAAGAAGTGCCAGGCTGATACATCAACTATGATGGAATCAGATGATCCTAAGTTTGAAGTATACACCGGTGCTAAGTTCAAAGACGGACAGCAGCAGATTAATAACCTTACATGGGCTCGTAATGCTACAAACCCTGATAACAATGAAAAATTTAACTACAAGTATTGGGCAAGCAACCAGACAGAAGCTGTTAAGGATTCAGCTGATGCTGACTGGAGAGAGCACACAGGATGTGACACAGCAGATCAGTATCTTAACGGCAGAACGCTTGAAGACGGTTCACCGGCATACTCAGTTGCTGTAGCAACAGGATACGCTGAAGGAACTAAGTCCAAAGAGCTTAAAGTAGTTTGGAAGCAGGTAACAGATGCTATCATTAAGGGATCATGGAGAGCAATCACAGCTAAGGATGATGCTTCATTCAAGGCAGAAGTTGATGACATGATCAAGAATGCTAACGCATACGATAACGGAAACGGTTACAAAGAGTGTGTTGAGTGGTCAGTAAAAGAAGCAGAAAGAAGACATGATATGGAAGAAGAAGTCAGAGCTGCTGAAAAAGGTACTAACTAAATAGCATAGCATACAGACTTTAATAAAATGGGGCTGTTCGTAATATCGAACAGCCCTTTTGTGACAAAGGAGCAATTAATGAAGTTTTTTAGTACAGAAGGCGGAATATATAAGTTTATGACACGGCTGTGGGATATGATAAAGCTGAATTTTCTCTGGCTTATCTGTTCATTACCGATTGTCACAATCGGTGCATCCACAATTGCGGCATTTACGATTACGCTCAAAATGGTTGAAGAGAAGGAAGGATATGTAGCCAGAGCCTTTTTTAAAGCGTTTAAAGCAAATTTCAAACAGGGAATAGTGATTGGACCGATTACCGTTATTTTTGCTGCAGCGCTTTATCTGGATTTTACACTTGGTAAACAATACATTGGATTTGTCATACTGGGTATATTATCGGCTTTTCTGTTTGGTATCGCAATAATTTACACATACCCTCTGCTTGCCAGATATGAGAATAAGCTTTTGAAGACAATTAGAAACTCCATGAGAATTGCCATGAGGTATTTCGGAAGAACGATTTTTCTTGTTGTTATTCTTGTAATAGAATATATAATCTTCTTCAGATTTACCAATATAACACTTCTGATAGGTATTCTTGTAGGCCCGGCCACAATGATATTGACTGTGAGTGGATTTGCAATGTACTTCTTCCGTGAGATTGAGAAAGCGGGAGGAGTGACCACCAAGAAGACCGAAGAAGATTTGTACAATGAAGAAATTGAGCGGGAAACACAGAACGCTCTTAAAGCTGAAAATAAAAATATATCGGAGGATGAGAATCAATGAAGCGTTTAAACTTATTACGCAGAGCAGCTGCATTCGCAGCAGGAGCACTTATGGCAGCATGCCTTGCAATACCTGCATTAGGAACACCGGTAAAAGCGGCAGATTCAGTTGATATGAATGTTGCGCTTTGCTTCTTTACATTTGGAAATGCAGGTACAGTAGAGAAGGGTGATACGGTTAAAGTAACCGGAGATGGACAGTATACAGTTGAATTTGACTGCGCAAAGAACCTTTCAGATGATGCCAAGGCTGCCGGGGATACAGCAATTACAAGTTTTGTAGCCATGTATATCCAGGATGTAGCCACACTTGACGGCACAGCATCGGAATCACCTGTAGCAACAGCGGACATCGTTTATAATTCAATCAAAATCGACGATAAGGAACTTACAATAGCAGATACTAATCCGGCATCTGCAGTTAAGGCAAACGGTGCATTTGATACCAATAAGCCGGTTAACGGATGGGATGGATCGGTAGTTGCAGACACAGATATTGTATGGGATCAGACCTCACATCTTGTTAAATTTGCAGGTGTTGACAGTGTTCAGAAGGTTTCTGTAACATTCACACTTTCCAATGTCACAGCTAAAGCGATTGAAACACAGGCACAGACAGAAGAAGAAACCACAGTGGAAGAGACAACTGCTGCAGCAGAGACAACAGCAGCGGCAGAGACAACAGCAGCTCCGGCAGCAGCAACTGACGAAGGAACGAACTTCCCGGTTGGCGCAATAGTTGGTATTGTTGCAGGTGTTGTGGTTATCGTTGTTGTAGTTATTGTAGTATGCACTAAGAAGAAAAATAAATAATATAAACGTATAACATAAAAATGCCCCGGTTCATATGATAAGAACCGGGGTGTTTTTAATTGGTTTCTGAATCGGAGCAAAACTGCTTGCGGTATTCTGCCGGAGATACACCGACATATTTCTTGAATTTCTTATGGAAATAATCAACATTCTTATAACCGACCTGCTCTGAAATTTCATATACCTTCAGCTTGTTCTCGGAGATAAGCTTCTTGGCATGTTCAATTCTTATGTGGTCTACATAGTTATTAAAATTCTCACCGACATTTTTGCTGAAAATCTTTCCAAGATAGGCACTGTTGTATCCAAAAAGAGGAGCGATTGTTTCAAGCTTGATATTAGTCTGAAAATTATGGTCTATGTAAAAGATAATATCATCCAGTATACTGTCACGTGATGATGTTCCGATAGAGGACATGATCACTTCGAACTGTGATGTGAGATATTGCATTATCTCATAGAGATAAAACTGCTTGTCGATAGAATCAATAATCTCACTGTTGGAAGGAAACGGTATCTCAGCTGTAGGATAGAGCCGTTTGATATTCTCTTTAATCTGAAGAAACATATCGGTTAAGAATAATTTTACGGCGTTAATATCGTCCTGAACATCATATAAATATTCTGTTATATTATTCAAGGTATCTGCGAGCATCTTACGGTTAAATGCCTGAATATAATTCGTGAGGGTGCTGCAGTACTCATCCATTATTTCGTTGGTAAGTGACTTGTCACGAACTCCAAAATCAGGCAGGGCATCGTAACCGACCGTGTGCTGGCCCGGTTTGCAGAAGAAACGTCTGCTGATAAGCCGTTCAGCCTGTGAATATGATAAAGCGATATCCGACAGGTTGTTAACCGAACACCCGAATGCCAGGAAAAGGGTATCAAGAGGGCTGTCCTTCTGCGGAATTGCATCGTAATGATCCAGAAAACGCTGAAACTTATCCAAAGCATATGTACCTTTAAGAATAATTACATTCTTGTCATTCTTACAGAAATGTTCAAAAGTAAAACTTCCGTTATTGGTAACACGCAGAAGCTCAGAAAACTGATATGGCATAGAGTCTGCATCACGAAGATACTGCTCATATATTACAACCTTATAAACGTCTGCGCATAAATTCATTTCCTCTGTATTGATCAGGTCTATGTCGGCATTGCCGGTAACAAGGTCATCGAGAATCTCTTTCTTGGCTTTCTCGCGGTAATGATGAAGCACCTGGGATGTCTTATGTTCGTCAATTATATTGGTATGTATCTCATTGATAATGGAAGTCAGCTCGTCTTCATCAACCGGCTTGGTAAGATAATACCCTACACCCTGCCTTATAGCAGCCTGCGCATATTTGAAATCAGAGTACCCGCTTATAATAATTATTTTGCCGTTAAATCCCTTGGCACGAGCAGCTTCTATGACATCTATACCGTGCATCTTAGGCATTCTGATATCAATAAGAACAAGGCTGGGATTTAATTCAAGTATCTTGGCCAATGCTTCCTCACCGTTTGCAGCGTCTCCGCAAACCGTAAAACCGAATGACTCCCAGTCGATGATCTGTTTCAATCCGTCACGTATAACCTGTTCGTCATCAGCGATGAATACAGTTTCCATTCAATACCTCCATAGTACAAAATACATAAAAAAAGAACATACAAATTGTTCAATATATATAAAAGTATAAGAAAACCACAGCATTTTGTCAACAGATAAAATGCTGTGGTTATAGTAAAATTAAGATAATTTAGTAGGTGTGTATTTTGAATACAACCGGGAATCCGGTATGATATCCGCATGCCTTTATATGAAGGCCGTCGTGTTCATGCGACCAAGAAAGTATATTGTCGCATCCAAGTACCTCAACATCGTTAATAATACCCTGGAATGAAGTGCTGTTGGCATTTTTGCCGGAGGCAAGACTCTGTATACATATGTCGTCATTGCCGGAGTAATTTAGAGCAATAGCGTATATACAGCCGTGTCCGGCGGTAAAACGGAAATCGTCTTTAGTGTATCCGGAAATGTTTCCTTCACAGAATTTACCTTCAACTTCAGCGGTAGGTCCCTCAGCGCAGGCTCTCCAAGGCTTGCTGTCATATATGGCTTCTCCGTTAACTGAAAGCCATGCACCGATATCCTTAAGAATAGCTGTATCCTCGTCGGGAATGGTACCGTCGGCTTTAGGACCGACATTCAGAAGAAGATTGCCGTTCTTGCTTACAACATCGACAAGATAGCAGATGATTTCATTGCTTGTCTTATAGTCAAGCGATGTAGTATAGCACCATGAATTCTTGGCAATGGCGGTGTCTGTCTGCCAATGATAAGGTTTGGTGTCCGCAAATTTACCGCGCTCAATATCGACTATTCCGCTTCCGAAAGCCATCGCATCATGCTTGTAGCAGATTGCCGTTTCAAAACCCCATTCAAGTCCGCGGTTATAATAGTAAGCCGTTATTTTCTTAAGGGTTTCTTTATATCCTTCATGCTGTATCCACCAGTCAAAATACAGGATTTTAGGCTGGTATTTATCGATGAGCTCACATGTACGGATAAGCCAGTCATCAAGAAATTCCTGCGTAGGATAAGGCATGGCATATATATCTTCCTGATCAGGCTGCTCCTGAAGCGAAGGCCAGTAGAAATCGCCGACCTCCATCGGATCCTTGATATCACTGTCAAAATCCTTGCCGTTGCCCATGAACCATAAATGCTCGGCACGGTGTGTAGAAGTACAGAAAGTCATGTCGCGCTTTTCAATTTCTTTTTTGAGCTCACCGAGGACATCACGCTTTGGCCCCATGTTTACGCTGGTGTATTCCGAAAATACGCTGTCATACATCTGAAAACCATCATGATGTTCGGCAACAGGTACCACATACCGTGCGCCGGCTTCCTTAAATAGGTCAGCCCATTTGGAAGCATCAAAATAAGGTGCGGTAAACATTGGAATAAAATCCTTGTATCCAAAATCCTTATGCGGGCCGTAAGTCTTAATGTGATGTTCATATTCGGGCATACCCTGAATGTACATATTTCTTGAATACCATTCATTATTGAATGCAGGAACGCTGTAGAGCCCCCAATGAATGAAAATACCGAACTTGTCATGTGTAAACCAACGCGGTATCTCCATGTCAGTAAGGGACTCCCATGTGTCATGGTAAGGCCCTTTGCTGATTACTTCATCGATGGTGCGAAGATAATCGGATTTGTTTTTGTCGTAGTTTGCTGGTTTCATATGTTCCCTCCAATAGTAGTGATATATATTATTAGTTGCCCTGCGACAGCTTGCTTTTGGCATCAGCCTCGCCTTTGGCATTGGTTAAATCATATTCGTAAATCTTTGAGTATCCCAGTGCAGCAGTCCGGTCCAATAAATCCGAATACAGACTGTTGAATTCTCTCTCGTCCGGGGCAAAGACCATTTTCCATGAATACTCGTTTATGGCAGCGGCACATTGAACACGGATGGTTGATAATTCGGTGGTCTCTTTAGCGGCTTTATATGACACACCCGGAGAGACTATAAGTGCATTGTTGTCCTGCAGGTAATCCATTACGGACCGGGAACCGATGTGGGAAGACCAGTCTTTTTCTATATCGGACTGCCTCATGGCAATAACAGAATCCCATGTGGAAAAATAATACGGATAACCGTCGGGAGTGCATTCGGCATTGGAAACAGGTTTGTAATTGAGCTTGCATATTCCGTCCATCCATTTACCGCCGCCATATTCTTCCGGCATAAGCGTATCTTTGGAATAGAAAACTTTGATGCCGAAATCAGTCAGCTCAGGACCCAGATCGGTCATCTGCCATGTAAGTCCTTCAATACCGGCTGTTCCCTGTGGAGAGTCCGCACAGCTTGCCATGATGCCTTCATTTGAGTAAAGCCAGTCGATAAAATTGGCCATTCTGACGGGATCGGTCGCGCCTGCTCCGATGGCAATGGCGGATTCAAAGCTTCCGGTGACGTGGCTTCCGTATGAATATATAAGTTCATCTTCAATCGGTACAAACATATATCCCTTGCCGCTGTTGAGATTATCATTGGTATTGTATGCTGGCTGTGCAAGCCATGGCCATGGAGAAAAAAGAATTTGTCCATCGGCAAATTTGTCCGAAACGTCAGAGTAATTCTGGGTCGGTGAATCCGGGTCTATAAGCCCCATCTGGTATGCCTTATTGTAAAAACGAAGAACTCTCATATAAAGCGAGTCGGTATCAAGGATGTTCTGAAAATCACTGCCGTCAGCCCTGGAAAGGACAAAACCATATTCGTCATAACCATAGAAACAGCATGGCTGTTTAATGGCATTCATCATATTATTATCCCAATCCTTGAACAGGGAAAATGCATATGTCGCAGCACCGCTGTCACTGTATGGGTGTGCGGCCTGCATATCGGCGAGAATCGGGAGAAGATCTTCCAGTGTATTAATTGGGGGATATCCCATCTCTGAATAATAATCCCACCTTAAATATGTGCCGTAAGTAGGGGCATACGATTCGGAAGGAGTGTACGGAGATGCTGATGAAAGAGCATTCGGTATTGCATAAATTCCGTCAGATGCCAGCTCGCGGTTCAATGAGTCAATAGAAGAGGAATATCTGCCGTAAAGGGCGGAATTCTCTATATATGTGTCCATATTTATTATAAGACCGCTATCGACCAGACGCTGTAAATATTCTCCTTTAACGGGACAGATTATAATGTCACCAACATTGCCTGCCGTAAAACGTGATTCGAAAAGGTTGTCTGAACCACCGCTTATTGATGGCGAAATTATATTCAATTCCATATTGAACTTGGCTTTGATAATGGAAGCGTACCAGCCGGACTGTATTCCATTGTAATTGGCACTTGTGTCGTATACATCTATTGTAAGAAAATCACTGTAGACGGACGTGCTGCCATCACTGGGTGATGACGAATGTGCGCATCCGGCAGATAACAGCACAATCATTATAACAGCTGCTACGCGGCTGGATATTGTAATGCCGCGATATGTAAAACGGTGCATATAAAACCTCCGGTAATATTACTTATTTAATTATATTTAAAAATGCTGTGAATTGCAATAAAAAGGAAATAAAACAGCTGGAAAAAATTATCGTATTATTGTATAATGAAAAAAGCAACAGTTTACAATGCATCCTTGCGGGAGTGCTTTATGAGGACAATATTAGTAGTAGATGATGACAAAGAGAATCTTAAGTCACTGAAAATATTTCTTTCCAGGGAATATAAGGTGGCTGCAGTGTGTACCGGAGAAGACGCACTTGAATATCTGAGTATGAATGCACCGGATATGGTTCTGCTTGATATAGTTATGCCGGACATGGATGGTTTTGAAGTGCTTGAACATATGCGTGATGATGGGATTGCACCGGAAGTTCCGGTTATATTCATAACTGCCGACAATGATACCAGTATGGAGGTCAAGGGACTTAATATGGGCGCCGTTGACTATATTGTCAAACCGTTTGAACCGGAAGTTGTGATGAGCAGAATAGCCAAGTCAATAGAGATGGAAAGCATGAGGCATGACCTTGAGAAACAGGCAGGAAGAGATCCGCTTACGGGGCTTTGGAATCGTAAGTATGCATTCAGGCGCGTGGAGAGGATACTGTCCGGGCGTAATGCCTGCGGTGCTGTATTCATGATGGACATAGATAATTTTAAAGGCATTAATGATACATACGGGCATACATACGGAGACCAGATATTGGTCAGCATATCCAGGACAATTCAGAAAATAGTGCGTCATAACGATATAGCCTGCAGGCTTGGTGGTGATGAGTTTTTTATGTTTTTTGCCGGACTGGACGAGACATATAAGATACAGCATCTCGCATCCAGGCTTATAAGGGCATTGAATGATGAAGTCAAATATCCTGACAGGATCCGCGGAGTGCGTGCGTGTATAGGAATTGCAGTGGCACCGGTATGCGGTACGGGTGTGGCATCCCTTTATGATAAGGCAGACAAGGCACTCTATTATGCAAAGAACCATGGCAAGAACACGTATCATTTTTATGATAACGAAATTGCTTACGGCAATGAAAATGAGATGCGCAAGGAGAATCTTAACCATATAAGGAGCATGTTGAGCGAGCATGGCCCGCTGAAGGGCTCTTATTGCGTTGAGTATGAAGGGTTCAAGAATATTGCGCGATTCATAAGGAGAGGCCAGCAGCGCAACAAGAGGCATATAGTGTATATTCTTTTCACAATAGAGGATACGTGTAACGGAATCAATGGTGCGGATGAGAGATACGAGGCACTTGGCATGCTTGAAGATTCGGTGAGGGTATCTTTGAGAGTGGGCGATGTGGCCACGAGATATTCGGGTTCGCAGATAGTGGCGATTCTTGTGGACGCGAAGGAAAGCGATGCATGTATGGTTGCCGGACGTATACTGAATGAGTTCCATAATCATACCGGGATGGAACAAGTGCGTGTAGAATATGATATTCAGGCACTGGAAGAAGACGAACCGGAAGAAAATCATTAGAAAAGGTTGATGTATTTTTAACTTAGTATTATAATTATATAGATATGAATCAGTCTATGATACTATTCATATATGACTGTTTAATATATTAGTTTTAGGAGGAAAACTTTAAAATGGCAAGAAAAATGAAAACCATGGATGGAAACAATGCAGCAGCACACGTTTCATATGCGTACTCAGATGTTGCAGCCATCTATCCTATCACCCCATCATCCGTAATGGCAGAATGCGCTGATGAATGGGCAACTCAGGGCAGAAAGAATATTTTCGGCCAGGAGGTTCAGCTTACTGAAATGCAGTCAGAAGCCGGTGCAGCAGGTGCAGTTCACGGTTCTCTTTCAGCAGGTGCTCTTACAACAACGTTTACAGCATCACAGGGTCTTTTACTTATGATCCCTAATATGTATAAGATAGCCGGTGAGCAGCTTCCTTGCGTAATAGATGTATCAGCACGTTGTGTAGCTACACATGCACTTAATATTTTCGGCGATCACTCTGATGTATATGCATGCCGTCAGACAGGTTTTGCAATGCTCTGTGAATCAAGTGTTCAGGAAGTTATGGACTTAACTCCTGTTGCACATTGCGCAGCTATCAAGGGTAAGGTACCGTTCCTTAACTTCTTCGATGGTTTCCGTACATCACATGAGATTCAGAAGATCGAGATGTGGGATTATGAAGATCTTAAAGATATGGTTGATATGGATGCAATCAATGCATTCCGTCGTCATGCTCTTAACCCTGAGCATCCATGTCAGAGAGGTTCAGCTCAGAACCCTGACATCTTCTTCCAGGCAAGAGAATCATGTAACCCATATTATGATGCACTTCCTGAAGTAGTTGAAGAGTATATGAATAAGGTTAATGCTAAGATCGGAACAGATTACAAGCTTTTCAATTATTATGGTGCAGAGGATGCCGAGAAGGTTATCATCGCAATGGGTTCAGTATGTGAGACAATCGATGAGACAATTGATTATCTCCTTAAGGCAGGCGAGAAAGTCGGCGTTATCAAGGTTCGTCTTTACAGACCTTTCAGCGCAAAGCATCTTCTTGCTGTTATGCCTAAGACAGTTAAGCAGATTTCCGTACTTGACAGAACCAAGGAACCTGGTTCAATCGGTGAGCCGCTTTACCTTGATGTTGTTGCAGCTCTTAAGGATACAGAGTTTGCTGATGTTCCGGTATTTACAGGACGTTACGGACTTGGTTCTAAGGATACAACACCTGCACAGATTATCGCAGTATACAATAACACAGAGAAGAAGAGATTTACAATCGGTATCAACGATGATGTAACTAATCTTTCACTTCCTACAGGTCCTTCACCTGTAACAGCTCCGGAAGGAATTACAAGCTGTAAGTTCTGGGGACTTGGTGCGGACGGTACTGTTGGTGCTAACAAGAACTCTATCAAGATTATCGGTGACCACACAGATATGTATGCTCAGGCATATTTTGATTATGACTCCAAGAAGTCAGGCGGTGTTACAATTTCACACCTTCGTTTCGGTCACTCAAAGATACATTCTACATACCTTATTAATAAGGCAGATTTCGTAGCATGTCATAATCCTGCATATGTACGTAAGTACAACATGGTTCAGGATCTTAAGGACGGCGGAACATTCCTTCTTAACTGCGATTGGGATATGGCAGGACTTGAGGAACATCTTCCGGGACAGGCTAAGAGATATATCGCAGAGCACAACATCAAGTTCTATACAATAGATGGTATCAAGCTTGGTATCGAGACAGGTATGGGTGCTCGTATTAATACAATTCTTCAGGCAGCTTTCTTCAAACTTGCAAACATCATTCCTATTGATGATGCAGTTAAGTATATGAAGGATGCAGCAACAGCCAGCTACATGAAGAAAGGTGAAGATGTCGTTAAGAAGAATCATAACGCTATCGATGCCGGACTTGCTAACGTAGTTGAAGTTAAGGTTCCTGAAAGCTGGAAGGATGCTAAGGATGAGAATCTTTCATCAACAGCAACAGGTTCAAGAAAAGACGTAGTTGATTTCGTTAATAACATCCAGCATGCAGTTAACGGACAGGAAGGTAACAAGCTCCCTGTATCAGCATTCAAGGAATATGTTGATGGTTCAACTCCTTCAGGTGCAGCTGCATTTGAGAAACGTGGTGTTGCAACAACAGTTCCTTCATGGGATCCTGCTAAATGTATCCAGTGTAACTTCTGTTCATATGTATGTCCTCATGCAGTTATCAGACCGGTTGCTCTTACAGAGGCTGAGGCAGCTAATGCTCCTGCCGGAATGAAGATGGCTGATATGACAGGAATGCCTGGAATGAAGTTCGCCATGACAGTTTCAGAATTTGACTGTATGGATTGTAAGGTCTGCGTAAATGTATGTCCTGCTAAGGAAAAAGCTCTTACAATGGTAAGATTTGATGACGAAGACAGAACACAGCAGAACGCATACGATTATGGTCAGTCACTTGCTGATAAGCCTGAAGTATTCGAGAAATTCAAAGATACAACAGTTAAGGGAAGCCAGTTCAAGCAGCCACTCCTTGAGTTCTCAGGAGCATGTGCAGGTTGTGGTGAGACACCTTATGCTAAACTTATCACCCAGCTTTTCGGTGACAGAATGTACATTGCCAATGCAACAGGATGTTCATCTATCTGGGGTAACTCATCACCTTCAACACCTTACACAGTTAACAAGCAGGGACATGGTCCGGCTTGGTCCAACTCACTCTTCGAGGATAACGCTGAGTTTGGTATGGGTATGCAGCTTGCTCAGAAGGCTATCAGAACAAGACTTAAAGCAAAGGTTGAAGAAGTACTTGAGACAACATCCAATGATGATGTTAAGGCAGCAGCTAAAGAATACCTCGACACATTTATGTGTGGTTCAACTAACGGAACAGCTACTCAGAAGCTCGTTGCAGCACTTGCAAATGAGAACTCTGACGCAGCTAAGGAAATCCTTAATGACAAGGATATGCTTTCCAAGAAGTCACAGTGGGTATTCGGTGGTGACGGATGGGCATACGACATCGGATTCGGTGGTGTTGACCATGTAATCGCTTCCAAGAAAGATATCAATATCTTCGTATTTAATACAGAGGTATATTCAAATACAGGTGGACAGGCATCCAAGGCTACTCCTACCGGTGCAGTTGCAGAATTCGCAGCAGCAGGTAAGGAAGTTAAGCAGAAGGATATCGCAAGCATCGCAATGAGCTATGGTTATGTATATGTAGCACAGATCGCTATGGGTGCAGACCGCAACCAGTGTATCAAGGCTATTGCAGAGGCTGAGGCATATCCGGGACCATCACTTATCATCGCATATGCTCCATGTATCAACCACAGCATCAAGACCGGTATGGCACATGCTCAGGACGTTGAGAAGGCAGCAGTTGATTCAGGTTACTGGAACCTCTTCAGATTCAATCCTGCTCTTAAGGATGAAGGAAAGAATCCGTTCACACTTGATTCTAAGGCTCCTACAGGAAGCTACAGAGACTTCATCATGAATGAGGCTCGTTATGCAAGACTTGCAAAGGCTAATCCGGAAAGAGCTGAGAAGCTGTTCGCAGCAGCAGAAGAGAATGCTAAGGCAAGATATGAATACCTTGTAAAATACAGCAGACTTTTTGAGTAATCATTAAAATTATAAGGACCTCGGAGTTAATTTGGCTCCGGGGTCTTTTTTTGCTTGTAAATGGATGAATAATAGAATAAAATAAGAACAAATAGCTTTTATTTTGGAGGAATACAATGGATAATGATACCGGAAAAACCACAGTGAATAACGGGAAACGCAGATTTTCCATGAAGAATGAATATGCGAAGATAGGCCTGATGCTTTTTATTGTAGTCGCGGGCAGTATTTTATTTTATTTTTCATTCTTTAAGGATCATACGCTTTTCGGATTTTTCAAAAGCATATGGTCGTGCCTTATGCCGTTTACCGTGGGCGCGGTTCTCGCTTATCTGCTTAAGCCTATTTGCGTCGTGTTTGAAAAATGGACAGCCAAATGGTTTTCCAATATGAAAAACAGAAATGGAGCAAAGAAACTTTCGCAGAATTTAAGCATATTTTTTGCAGTTATTATTTTTCTTGCATTTATGTATGTTATATTTGCCACAGTTATTCCACAGGTTATAGACAGCATTAAGGTATTGGTCGAGGCTATTCCGGATGCATATTCTGATGTGATGGACTGGCTTGTAGGTATCAGCAAAGGCACTGTATTTGAAGATACGGTTACGCAGTTCAGCGATGATACACTTAAAAATGTGCAGAAGATAGTGACACAGCTTTTTGGCGACGGAACAAGTGATGGAATGATTACCGATAAAGTAATAAGCGGGGTTACTGTCGGAGTTAAAGGTGTGTTGGCATTTCTTAAGAATCTTTTAATAGGTCTGGTGGCATGTGTATATATTCTTGCACAGCGCAAGAAACTGGCGGCGCAGGGCAAGATGATTATATACAGTGTATTTAAGAAGAAATGGGCTGACAGAATTATGGAAGAAATCTGTTATGTTGATAAGATGTTCAGTGGTTTCATCAATGGTAAAATTATTGATTCAATAATTATAGGTATTATTACATTTATTGTTACGACCATATTTAAGATACCGTATGCCATGCTCATAAGTGTTATTGTCGGAGTTACCAATGTTATACCGTTTTTCGGTCCGTGGATTGGAGCGGTTCCGTGTGCGCTTATTGCTTTTATGGTTAGTCCGGTTAAATGCTTATATTTTATTATAATGATTATTGCAATACAGCAGTTTGACGGAAATATACTCGGACCGAAAATTCTCGGTAACACAACCGGTCTTTCGAGTTTCTGGGTATTGTTCTCAATTATTTTCTTTGGAGGCTTATTCGGATTTGCAGGAATGCTGGTCGGAGTACCGCTTTTTGCAGTAATATATGATCTGATTGAGCGCGGAGTGAAGCGTGGCCTTAAGAATAAAGGCAAGTACGAATTATATGAACAATATGATATAGAGCAGCATGAGGAAGAACGGCTTAAGGAAGAGGCCAAGGAGAAGAAGGATCCGATAAACAGAATTCGAAGGTTAATTTCCAGACACAGGAAATAATAACATACAGGAGGCATAGAATGTTATAAATATTCTGTGCTTCTTTTTGTATATGAAAATTTTACTTTATCTGTCGGAATTCATCATTCCGCTTCTGGTGTTTTACATAGTTGGATACGGTGTCCTGCACAAAAATAAAGTGTATGAGGATTTTATTAATGGCGCAAAAGACGGAATTAAAACAGTTGTAACGGTTCTGCCGACGTTGATCGGGCTTATGGTAGGAGTGCGTGTCCTGCGTTCATCAGGACTTCTTGAGCTGATGGCACGCCTGATCGGAAAAATCACAGAGCCGGTTGGTCTGCCGTCTGAACTGGTACCTGTAATTATCGTGCGGCTTTTTTCATCAAGCGCAGCAACAGGGTTATGCCTGGACATTTTTAAACAGTACGGAGCAGATTCCGCTTCCGGGTTTATGGTCAGTATAATTATGAGCTGCACAGAAACCGTATTTTATACTATGAGTGTGTATTTTATGGCGGCCAAGGTCAGTAAGACACGATGGACATTGGCAGGAGCACTTATATCGTCTGTGGCGGGAATTGCTGCCAGTGTGGTGATAACAGCCCTAAGATAGAGCAATCCCCTCGGAGGAGTAGAACCGAGGGGAAAAAAGGAGGGAGTGTTTATATAAACAGTAACAATACTGGAATTGTTAGTCGAAACCGGTCGACACCAACGGCACCGGCGGCTTCATTTGATATTTATACTATAATGGAAAAATGTGATGAAAATATGGAGCATAAGTTAAGAAATAATTAATTTTATGAAATAAAAATGTGAAAATATAAAATAAAAGATTGTTAAACAGGCTGCTTTTAGGTATAATAACATTGAAGTTTGTACATTTTTGAGGAAGTGTACAAATATCTATACGAATTTATAAAGGTGGAAAGATGATGAAGACCAGAATTACAGAAATGCTGGGAATTGAACATCCGGTAATCCAGGGCGGTATGGCATGGGTAGCGGAAAGCCATCTTGCTTCGGCCGTATCTGCTGCAGGCGGTTTCGGAATTATCGGTTCGGCTACAGCCCCGGCGGAGACTGTAAGAAATATGATACATGAGATCAAGGAAAGAACGGATAAACCTTTCGGAATCAATATCATGCTTATGAGTCCGTATGCTGATGAAGTTGCTGCTCTTGCGGCAGAAGAACATGTGGCAGCTGTTACAACCGGAGCCGGTAATCCGGGACGGTTTATGGAGATGTGGAAGAACGCCGGAGTTAAGGTGATACCGGTTGTGGCCTCTGTTGCCATGGCGAAGATGCTCGAAAGAGCCGGAGCCGATGCAGTGGTCGCTGAAGGATGTGAATCAGGCGGACATATCGGAAACATAACTACGATGGCACTGCTGCCGCAAGTGGTTGATGCGGTTGAGATACCTGTAATCGGTGCAGGCGGAATCGCGGATGGCAGAGGAGCAGCCGCCGCATTTATGCTTGGAGCTGAGGCTGTACAGATGGGAACACGTTTCGTTGTTGCGGATGAATCAATTGTACATGACAATTATAAGAACAGAATAATTGCAGCCAAGGATATTGATTCCGAGGTCACGGGAAGAAGTACGGGACATCCGGTGCGTGTACTCAGAAACAAGATGTCCAAGGAATATTTAAAGCTTGAAGGCAGTGGAATATCCATAGAGGAACTTGAGAAAATGACAGCCGGATCCTTAAGGGCTGCCGTGGTTGACGGAGATGTCACGAACGGAAGTGTCATGGCCGGAGAAATTGCCGGACTTATTAAGCAGAGACAGAGCTGCGCAGAAATAATCAATGACGTCATGTCAGAGATGGAAGCTCTTTTTAAGAGCGCACCGGACAGGCTGTAAGGAGACAAGTTTATGTTAATGGGAATTAAGGAAATCAAAGAAATACTTCCGCACAGACACCCTTTTTTGCTGGTTGACTGTATAGAAGAACTGACACCGGGAGTCAGAGCAGTGGGATATAAGAATCTTACATATGACGAGGCTTTTTTTGCCGGTCATTTTCCGGATGAGCCGGTAATGCCGGGCGTATTGATGGTAGAGGCACTTGCGCAGACCGGTGCGGTTGCTGTGCTTTCACTCCCGGAGAACAAGGGAAAAACAGCTTATTTTGCAGCAATCAATTCATGCAAATTTAAGAGAAAAGTAGTGCCGGGCGACAGACTCCGCCTGGAATGTGAAATTATTAAGAGTAAAGGACCGGTCGGAATAGGCAAAGCTACGGCAACGGTTGACGGTGAGACTGCAGTGGTGGCAGAACTTACATTTTCAATAGGATAAGACAGAGAGGAACAGAAAAATGAGAGATTTTCAGATTATCACAGATACTAACAGCGATTTACCTAAGGAATATGTTACAGAGAAAGGCTTGTTACAGGTGCCTCAGTACACACTTCTTGAAGGAGTGACTTATGAGGGTGCAGAGGGAATAGACCCGGCGGACTTCTATAATAAGATGAAAGCCGGAGAAGAGCCGCAGTCACAGGCTATAAACCCGGCAGTTACAGAAGAAAAATTCCGTGAAGCACTTGATGCGGGAAAGGATGTCCTTTACATAAGTTTTGCATCAACGCTCAGCGGAAGTTATAATACGGCAGCTATGACAGCACGGAATTTATCGGAGGAATATCCGGATGCCAAGATTATAACAGTTGATACACTTGCAGCGTCAGTCGCAGAAGGACTTCTGGTTATGAAAGCAGTTGAACTTAAAGAAGAGGGCAAGTCAATCGAGGAAGTGTCAGAATGGCTCGAAGACAATAAGCTTCATGTCGCAATGACACTCACGGTTGATGATCTTCACCATCTTCAGAGAGGCGGTCGTATATCGAAGACAACGGCGATTGTAGGCAGCATTATCAATATAAAACCGCTCCTTAAGGTTACAGCGGAAGGCAAGCTTGAGGCAGCGGGAAGCGTACGCGGACGTAAGAAATCAATCGCTACACTTGTAAGCCAGATGGAAAGTAATATGACAGAAGAGTGGAAGCCGTTTAACACAACGATTGCAATTGCACATGCCAACTGCCCTGATGAAGCTGCATCTCTTGCACAGACAGTTAAAGAGAAATTCGGAATAAAGAATGTTGTGATTAATGATATTAATCCGAGCATCGGTGTTCATTCGGGTCCGGGAGCAATACTTATAGCATATTTTGGAAAAGAACGTTAATAATGACAAACGCCTGCGGATTTACTGACGCAGGTGTTTGTGCGTTATTAATCATATAAAATAATCAGAAAGGGTATTTTAATGTATTTTGTAAATAATGTGATGTTCCTACTTTACAAATGGAAAAAATTATTGTATTATTTGCAATATCAAAAGATGGAGGACAAAATCAAATGAAAATGAAAAAGCTTTTAAGCGTAGTTTTGGTTTTCGCAATGATCTTTGCATTAACAGGATGCGGATCAAAAGGCACAAGCAGTTCAAACGGATCTGCTGCAGGTGAAAAGAAATCAGACATTATTGTCGGAGCAGTACTTATCGGTGATGATAACGAAGGTTATACATACGCTCACATCAAAGGTATCAAGGAAGCTGCCAAGGAACTTGGTCTTGCAGATGACCAGATCAAATGGAAATATACGATTCCGGAAGATAACTCATGCTATGATGCATGTGTTGACCTTGTAGGACAGGGATGTTCAATCATTTTCTCCAACAGTTACGGACATCAGACATATACACAGCAGGCAGCCAAGGATTATCCGGATGTAACATTTGTTGCCATGACAGGTGATACGGCTGCTAATTCAGGACTTTCAAATTTCAAGAATGCATTTACTTCAATTTATCAGGCACGTTATGTATCAGGCGTTGTTGCAGGTATGAAGATTGCTGAACTTGTTAAGGACAAAAAGCTTGAAGATAAGAATTTCGATAAAGACGGTAACGTTAAGATTGGTTACGTAGGTGCTTACCCATACGCAGAGGTTGTATCAGGATATACAGCATTCTATCTTGGTGCAAAATCAGTATATGACAAGGTTTCAATGGAAGTACAGTATACAAACAGCTGGTTTGATATAACAGGCGAAGGAACAGCAGCAGAGGCTCTTATTGCTGACGGATGTGTAATCATCGGACAGCATGCCGACTCTACAGGTGCTCCAAGTGCATGTGAAGCAGCATTTAAGAAAGGTACTACTGTTTACAGTGTAGGTTACAATATTGATATGCTCAGTGTCGCTCCTGATGCAGCCCTTACATCAGCTACCAATAACTGGGAAGTGTACTACAAATATGCAATCGGAGCAGCCATGAATGGTGATGACGTTGTTACAGACTGGTGCAAAGGATTCGAGGAAGATGCAGTTGCAATCACAGAACTCGGAACGGCTGCAGCAGAGGGAACAGCTGATAAGGTTGCCGAAGTTGAGAAGGCCATCAAGGATGGAACACTCAAGGTATTTGATACAAGCAAATTTACCGTAGGCGGCAAGACTGTTACAGAATGTGTAGTAGATCTTACAGGTAATTTTAAGACTACTGATGAAGGCGATAAGAACGCAATCTGGGATGGATACTTCCATGAGTCAGAACTCCGTGCAGCTCCTTCATTCAGCCTTAGAATTGATGGAATTACAGAGTTGAACTAATCACAAATAAGTGATAAAATGACAAGGAAGTCTGCTAATGACTTCCTTGTTTTGTTTTATGTAACATAATCACAGGTAAGGAGGATCTCCTTTGGAAACGAATTATGCAGTGGAGATGAAGAATGTCACGAAGACATTCGGGTCAACGGTGGCGAATAATAATGTATCGCTTACCATTAAGAAAGGTGAGATTTTGTCACTTCTGGGAGAAAACGGAAGCGGTAAGACCACAATAATGAATATGTTGGCCGGAATTTATTTTCCGGATTCAGGCCAGATTTATATTAACGGAAAGGAAGAATCAATCCGCTCCCCTAAGGATGCATACGATCTGGGAATCGGAATGATTCATCAGCATTTTAAGCTGGTAGATATTTTTTCGGCAACGGAGAATGTCATCCTCGGCCAGGAGGGCAAGGGAAGACTGAATAAGAAGGCCGTTGCAGCCAGAATCAGGGAAATATGTGATAAATATGGATTTGATGTAGACCCGGATAAGAAGGTCTATAATATGTCAGTTTCCGAAAAGCAGACTCTTGAGATTGTAAAAGTTATTTACAGAGGTGCAGATATTCTTATATTGGACGAGCCAACAGCGGTACTCACACCACAGGAGACGGAGAAACTTTTTACCGTTATAAGAAATATGAGAGCAGCCGGAAAGGCGATAGTAATTATTACACATAAGCTCCATGAGGTTCTTTCAGTCAGTGACAGGGTAACCATTTTAAGAAAAGGTGAGTATGTAGGTACGGTTGACACGAAGGATGCCGATGAGATGATTCTTACAGAGATGATGGTAGGCAAGAAGGTCGAGCTTAACATTGACCGTAAGGAGCCGGAGAATGTGGTAAGGCGTCTCGAGGTTAAGAATCTTTCATGTTACAACAAAGAGGGAAGACTTGCACTTGATAATATTTCTTTTACTGCCAATGGCGGAGAGATACTCGGAATAGCAGGTATTTCGGGATGTGGTGAGAAAGAACTTCTTGAGTCGATTGCGGGACTCCAGAAAACAGCGAGAGGTTCGGTAATATTCAGTGATCCTGAATCCGGTAATGACATAGAACTCATTGGTAAGAATCCTAAAGCAATCAAGAATCTTGGTATAGCACTTTCGTTTGTTCCGGAGGACAGACTGGGAATGGGACTTATAGGTTCCATGGGTATGATAGAGAACATGATGCTCCGTGATTACAATAAAGAAGGCATTATATTCCTCAACAAGTCCAAGCCTAAGCAGATAGCGGAGACTATTAAGGATGAACTCGGAGTGGTAACACCAAGCATTAACACACCGGTAAGCAGGCTGAGCGGCGGTAATGTACAGAAGGTACTTGTAGGTCGTGAGATCAGTTCGGCACCGGCGGTTCTTATGACAGCTTATGCGGTTCGTGGACTGGATATCAATACTTCATATTCGATATATAACCTGCTTAATAAACAGAAAGAAAACGGCGTTGCTGTTTTGTATGTCGGAGAGGATCTGGATGTTCTTCTTGCGCTTTGTGACAGAATACTTGTTTTGTGCGGTGGTAAGATGAGTGGTATTGTTGATGCCAGAACCACCACGAAGGAAGAGGTCGGACTTATGATGACCAGCATAAGGAAAGGAGATACGAAGGATGAGTAAAGCGGCAGCGGTCAGGGAACCGTTTATAAGAATTACCAAGCGTGATAAGATGCCGGTATGGAAGAAAATCGCCATTTATGTAGTGGCAATAATTCTTGCACTTGCGGTATCGGCATTGTTTATTTTCTTTGTAACCAAGCTTAATCCTATTGATGTATATAAGACCATGTGGCAGGGCGCGTTCGGAGGAATTACCGATACGGTAAAGAAGCTTCACCGCAGCGTAACGATCAGGGATATATGTACATTGCTTCTTCTTGGAGTTGCGCTTGCACCGGCATTTAAGATGAAGTTCTGGAATTGCGGTGCTGAAGGACAGATGCTCATGGGCGGAGTAGCAACTGCATTTATGATGATCAATCTTGCAGATGCGGGACTTCCGAACTGGCTTCTTCTCGTTATTATGTGTGTTTCGGCGATTATATTCGGAGCTGTATGGGGACTCATCCCTGCTATATTTAAGGCAGTATGGAATACCAATGAGACACTTTTTACACTTATGATGAACTATGTTGCGATACAGATAACCTCTTTCTGCGTTGCCAAATGGGAGAATCCGTTTGGTTCCAATTCAGTCGGAATTATCAATCAGGCGACACAGACAGGATGGTTTCCGACCTGGTTCGGACAGAAATATGCACTTAATATTATCATCGCGGTTATAGCGACAGTTGCAATGTTTGTATACCTTAAGAAAACGAAACAGGGATATGAAATAGCTGTTGTCGGTGAATCCAAGAATACCGCCAAATATGCCGGAATAAGTGTCAGGAAAGTAATTATCCGTACTATGATAATATCAGGTGCGGTATGCGGACTTGCCGGATTTGTCGGAGTTGCGGGTGTTGACCACACGATTTCAACAAGTACGGCGGGTGGCCGCGGTTTTACGGCAATCATTGTTGCCTGGCTTGCCAAGTTTAACACATTTTTCATGGTTGCCATAACTTTGCTTATTATTTTCCTCAACAGAGGTGCATCGGAAATCGCATCAAAGTTTGCGCTTAACGAATATGCATCAAATATTATAACAGGAATAATACTTTTCTTCATACTCGGATGTGAATTCTTTATAACATATAAGTTAAACTTCCGTAAATCTGCAAAGGAGGCATAGGATATGGATTCAGTAATTTCATTAATTCAGGCTGCGGTTGTATTCGGAACCGTTATTATGTTTGGATGCATCGGAGAGATAATGTCAGAGAAAGCCGGTAATCTTAATCTTGGTGTGCCGGGTATTATGTACATCGGAGCCATTGCTTCACTTGCAAGTGTATTTATGTATGAAAGCCATGTTGCCGAACCTAATAAGGCATTGTGCGTAATAATAGCACTTGTATCCTGCTTTGCGGCATCTGCATTGGCCGGACTTATATACAGTTTCCTGACCATTACATTAAGAGCTAACCAGAATGTTACAGGTCTTACATTGACAATATTCGGATCCGGTATTGCCAATTTCTTCGGCGGTTCGCTGAATAAGATGGCCGGCGGTGTAGGACAGATTTCAGTTGCTGCCACAAGTGAGACTTTCAGGGCAAGAATCCCGGGACTCAGTTCCCTCGGAGCATTCGGACAGATATTTTTCTCATACGGATTTATGGTTTATGTAGCTATAATTCTGGCAATTCTTGTAAATTATTTTCTTAAGAGAACCCGCAAGGGACTTAACTTAAGAGCTGTGGGTGAGAATCCTGCCACTGCTGATGCAGCGGGTGTTAACGTAACGAAATACAAATACTTCGCAACTGTAATCGGAGCCGGAATCAGCGGACTTGGCGGAGTATATTATGTAATGGATTATATTAAGGGAACATGGGCGAATGACGGAACAATAGAAAAACTCGGATGGCTGGCGGTCGCTCTTGTAATATTTGCAACATGGAAATCAGTTAATGCAATCTGGGGAGCTTATCTCTTCGGAATACTCTATTGGGCTTATTTCTATATACCGAATCTTACCAGAGCCTCACAGGAGTTGTTCAAGATGATACCTTATGTGGTAACTATCGTTGTACTTCTCTTCGTAAGCCTGCGTAAAAAGAAAGAAAATCAGGCACCGGCACATCTGGGCCTATCATACTTTAGAGAAGAACGATGAGGTAATATTGATGAAAATTCTTGAAGACAGAATTAGGAAAGACGGTGTTGTCAAGCCGGGAAATGTACTTAAGGTTGACAGCTTCTTAAATCACAGGATGGATGTAGGCTTGTTCAGGGAAATGGGTAAAGAGTGGAAAAGACTTTTTGCAGACTGTCCGATTAATAAAATACTTACAATAGAGGCTTCCGGAATAGGCATCGCGTGTATTGTGGCAGAGCAGTTTGATGTTCCGGTTGTATTTGCCAAGAAGTCACAGAGTATTAATCTCGACGGTGAAATGTATAGCACCAAGATAGAGTCATTTACGCACAAGAAGACATATGATGTCATTGTAAGCAAGAAGTTTTTATCTGCAGACGACCATGTGCTCGTAATTGATGATTTTCTTGCTAACGGATGTGCAATAAACGGTTTGATCGAACTTATAGATGAAGCCGGTGCAACGCTTGAGGGTGTCGGAATCGCTATTGAAAAGGGATTCCAGCAGGGAGGAAAGGTTATCCGTGACAAGGGAATAAGACTTGAATCACTGGCAATCGTTGAAAGCATGAACGACGAAACAGGTGAAATAGTATTCAGATAATACGGTAATATAAACAGCGGCAGTGCTTTCAGCTTGAAGCATTGCCGCTTTTATGGTATAGGAGTCAAATAGTCTTTAAAAAAACTCTACATAGATAATAGTTTATTTTTTTAACTTAGTCAATATGACTGCAAAAATTTAACATTTTCGTAACAATTATAAAATATCATATAATCATCGAAAGCTGTATTCTTTTTTTGGCAATGTCAACATTAAGAACCTTAACCCGGACAATGTCACCAACACTTACAATCTCCATAGGGTGTTTTACAAATTTCTTGTCCGACATCTGCGATACATGTACAAGACCGTCCTGATGTACCCCGATATCAACAAAAGCTCCAAAATCAATAACATTACGCACTGTTCCTGTGAGGAGCATACCCGGCTTCAGGTCTTCCATGGATAGAACATCGCTCTTTAGAATCGGTTTAGGCATTTCATCACGAGGATCCCGTCCCGGTTTCTCAAGCTCCTTTACTATGTCTTTCAATGTAAATTCCCCGACTCCGAGTTCATCGGAAAGTTTCTTGTAATCACTAATAATAAGCGATAAACCTTTAATGTTGCCAGAGGTTATGTCTTCCGGGGTGAAACCGGTTTTCTTAAGTATTGCTGTTGCCGCTTCATAGCTTTCCGGATGGACACTTGTTGCATCAAGCGGATTTTTTCCTCCGGTAATTCTCATAAAACCGGCACACTGTTCATATGCTTTCGGACCAAGCTTAGGAACTTTGAGCAAATCACGCCTTGACATGAATTTTCCGTTTGCTTCTCGGTATGCTACAATGTTTTTGGCAATTGTACCGGTTATGCCGGAGATATGCTCAAGAAGAGCAGCGGACGCTGTATTTAAATCCACACCGACTTTATTAACACAGTCCTCAACGACTCCGCCAAGCGTGTCATCAAGCTTGCGCTGGTTCATATCATGCTGATACTGTCCGACACCGATGGCCTTGGGATCAATCTTGACAAGTTCTGCAAGCGGATCCTGAATACGCCTTGCTATGGAAGCTGCACTTCTCTGACCTACGTCAAACTGCGGAAATTCCTTGCTTGCAAGCTCGCTGGCAGAATATACTGAAGCGCCGGCTTCATTGACTATTACATAATGGACATCCTGCGGAATCTCTTTGATAAGATCCGAAATTATTGCTTCGGATTCCCTGGATGCAGTACCGTTGCCGCAGGATATAAGAGTTATATTATATTTTGCAATAAGCTTCTTGAGTATGGCCTTGGCTTCGGAAACCTTGTTCTGCGGAGCAGTCGGATATATTACAACTGTATCAAGAATCTTGCCGGTCGGGTCTGATACGGCAAGCTTGCAGCCGGTTCTGAAAGCCGGATCCCAGCCAAGTACCGTCTGTCCTGTAATAGGAGGCTGCATGAGCAGCTGTTCAAGATTTCTGCCAAAAACAGTGATGGCGCCGTCCTCCGCCTCCGATGTAAGTTCACTGCGGATATCACGCTCTATAGAAGGTGCGATAAGCCTTGCGTAACTGTCGGAAATTGCATTCTTCAGTGCCGGAACTGTGTTTGGGTTATCTTTGATTATAATATGCTTTTCAAGATATGATATTATCTTATCAACGGGTGCTTCTATTTTAACTGTAAGGAATTTCTCTTTTTCACCACGGTTTATCGCAAGTGTGCGGTATCCCGTCATTTTACTTACGGGTGAAGTAAAATCATAATATCCTTCATATACAGACTCTGCTTCAGAATCCTTGGCAGAGGAAACCAAAAGCCCCTCTTTGAATGTAATGTTTCGGATGTGGGCCCTGAAATCAGCATTATCCGAAATTTCTTCTGCGATAATATCAAGTGCACCGTTAACGGCATCCTTGATTGTAGGCACTTCTTTATCCGGATTAACATATGGGGCAGCTTCTTCATCAAGTGAAAGCTTCGTTGCACAAAGCCTTATGATCATTGCAAGGCCATCAAGGCCACGTTCTCTGGCGATGGCTGCGCGGGTACGTTTTTTCTGCTTGTATGGACGGTATAAATCCTCCAGGGCAACCATCGTAGTCACATCATCAATATGTTTCTTAAGTTCGGGAGTCATCTTACCCTGTTCTTCGATGGATGCTGTGACGGTTGATTTACGGTCATCGAGATTACGAAGATATGTAAGCCTCTCGCTGAGCTTACGAAGCTGTTCGTCATTGAGTGCTCCGGTAGCTTCCTTACGGTAACGCGAAATAAAAGGGATGGTGCAGCCCTCATCGATGAGTTTGACTGCAGCATCCACCTGGTGGCTCTTAACCTGTAATTCTTCGGTAATTATTGCATTAATGTTCATATATGATAAAATCCTTTTCTTTAATATTCTTTGAGAATTCTTAATGCGTCCTCTTTGATGAGCATATTGCAATGCTCCTTGATATATGAAAGCGTGGCGTAAGTCGTATCAAGCGGCATGCCGTATTCGGACAGAAAGGCCGAAGCAGCGTTAAAACTCTCATTTGGGCGGTAATCCGATTCGAGCATCAGACAGTATTTGCCATTGGCCTCATCCTTATAAAATCTGCTTGCAAAGTTAAGGATATCAAAACTTTCCAGACAATCAGCAGCGGCATTCGAGGCGTCATTCCAGGAATTAAAAGTATATATCTTAATGTCCGGCGGAGAGAGATTATATTCCGGAGACGGTTCCTTCTCTGCCTCGGAAAGAGTCTTGGAAATAGGAACAAAATCATCGGTAGCCTGTGTCTTTCCATGCCTCAGCTGTTGAATTGCTTCAACCATCTCCATGGTGTCCTGATCCGTATACTCATCATATTCGCCGTCGTCTTCATCGTCATCCGTATCATCATCGAATACCGGGAACTTGTCATCGAGTTCTTCAGGGTGTGCAACCTTGGTTATGGTGAGGATAATACAATCAGAAGAAACCGGCATAGCCTCTATCATAAGAGGTGAGTCGTCGGCATCAAAATCAAATTCAAAAGATGCCTGTTCTATCATATCGTGAAAAAGATTCTTGGCTTTTTCGGTTCCGTAAGCAAGTTCACTTAATTTAAGATCCCTGGAATGCAAGTCAGAGCGATCCAGCGTGCAACGTATCTGTGTATCACTGATTTTTTCAATTTTCATCTTTTCCACATCCTTTACTGTTTTATTATAAGTATTAGTATACCGCAAAACTTTTAGTGATGTAAATATTGAGAAATGAAATTTTTGTTAAATTTTGATAAAGATTGTGTCATTATAAAAAAATAAAAAAAAGACTTGCCAAGCCCCGGAATGTATGATTATCATAAGGGTACAGGATACATAAGCGGTATGAATCACCGGGAGATGGTGATATTTACAGAGATGATATCTTATTCGGCAGATACAGGGTAATCTGTTTTCTTGGCAGAGGAGCTCTTGGAGAAGTATATCTGGTCGAACATCTTAAGCTCAAGACGGTTCGTGCACTTAAGTGCATCGACAAACGCCGCGACCCTTCAGCTACGGCAGGAAGAGAAGCGGATATTCTGAAGAATCTGAGACATCCGTCGATTCCTATAATATACGATATAGAAGAGAATGAAGAAAGCGTATTCATTGTAGAGGATTACATAAAAGGAATCTCAATTCAATCATTAATTTCACAAAACAGACATTTTACGGTTAAAGAAACAGTCAGACTGGTATTACAGCTGTGCGGTATTTTGCAATACCTGCATGATAATGGCGTGTATCATCATGATATCAAGCCTTCTAATATCATATATGACATTGAAAAGAACAGTGTTAAACTGATTGACTACGGAAGCGCGGAATGTGCCGGGGAGACCGGGACGGTAAGGTCCGGAACACGGTATTTTGCGGCACCGGAGATGTATGGCAGCGAAGAATGCAGCGGAAGTACCGATGTATATTCGGTCGGAGCGCTCATGCTTATAATGCTTACGGGAACACTGGATATTCAAATGCTTAAAGGAATCGATGGCAGAGTTACACAAATCGTGGAAGATTGTCTGAAACATACGGGAAACAGCCGCATCCCGTCAGTCACGGTACTGAAAAAGCGGTTGGAGAGAATTACTAAAAAGAAATTCATATCGGAAGATGTTATCCTGAACATCGGTTTTGCCGGCGCATTCCACGGATGCGGAGTGACACATACGGCATTTATGGCAGCGGATTATTATTCGCATAAGAATATGAAAGCGGTTATCAGAGAGAAGAATGACAGCCGTGATATGTTCGGATACGCCGTGAATGCAGGAAAGTTAGCCTTTGCACGCGGAATATATACGCTGGACGGATACGATGTGATTCCGGAATACTATGGCTGCATAGAGGATGATGGAATAAGCGGATACGACAAGATAATAACGGATTTTGGGGTTGCAGATGATAATAATATATCAGAAATCACAGAATCGGATATGGCCTGCATTGTTGTGAGCGCGGCACCGTGGAAGATGGCTGAATCGGCCGATAAAGTCAGATTTGTCAAGGAAGCCTGCGACAGGACAAAAGCCGGCCTCACGGTTTTAGTTGCACCCTGTTCGTATGCCTGTTTTAAACGTTTTACACAGGAATACGGAATAATCAATCCGGTAAGAATACCGTACAGACCATGATACTTTATGACACATATTATGAACTGAGGAGATTTTTTTGAAAAAATTAGACATTATAAAGAAAGATAGTGCATCTACGACCATAGGGGTGCTCGGTACGGCACATGGTGCGGGAGTCACACACCTGTCGCTTATGCTTGCGGTATTTATGGCACTTGTAATGGGTAAATCCGTGGCACTGGCAGATATGAGCGGTACAGACTGTTTACGGCAGGCAGGAATTATGCTGAAGAATAATTTTCGCAGAAAAAGTAAAATATTCAAGATGATTTCAATTTATGGACAGGCTGATGCTTCATTGTTGTCAGAACTTATGTCAGAGAATTTCGAGTACATTATTGTTGATTTTGGTGCCGATTATCAGAAAAATCACGGACAATTCCTTATGTGTAAAGTAAAGCTTATAGTCGGAAATCTAAGTCTGTGGAAAATCCATTATTATGTGGAATTCATGGCAATGACAAGCACTGTAAAGGGCATGGACAAATGGATATATATCTCGCCTTATCCCGACCCGGACAGCGAGAAATATTTCAGGAAGAATTTCGGTAAAGAGATACTTCCGGTGCCATGTACACCTGACCCATTGCATCTTAGCGCGGATTCCATGGATTTTCTGCAGGAACTGGTAAGCAGATTTTATAAAGGAAGGCGCAGATGAAAGGAATAGTCAATATATCACAAATTGCACCAACGCGCCGGAACGGAGGGCAGATTGTAAATGGAAAATGAAGATTACAGAGCAGCCCTGAAAGCGGAACTGCTGGGACTGAAAGAAAATGGAGTGAGCTTTTCACTTAACGGTAAAATCGTTGAGCCGGGTGAACGCCTTGTAGATCAGCTTCTGACTGATAAGGATTGCACATATATGCGGAATTACCGCTTCAGAAACGGAAAGATAGTAGCGATTGAGTTTGATAAAATCAGACTGAACGAATCATAACTCCCCTTTATGTTATAGCGCGGGCGGAATAATCTGCCCGTGTTATATAAAAAATATAAGCAGATATAAAACAATTGAAGCATTGTACCTATATGTGCTATAATCATTATCAATACTAATGAACAATATGGAGCACATATAAATGGCAGATGACAGAAAGTTCACTAACAATAGTGATACGGATGATTATATTTTTGATGATGAGGAGGATCTCTCATTAGAAGAAATTGAACTTAATGAAGAAAATGACGGATATAAGAGCGGTACACCGGACAGTACAGAACCGTCCGCACGCGGAAGTAAAGGCCGTCGTACATATATTATACGCGCCGCGGTGATAGCGGCAGTTGTTGTTATCCTTGTGGCAGCCGGTATAATGATAGAACGCTTTGTTCCGAATAAGAAAGCGGTCAATCTCAATGAATATTACAGAACATCTGTCGGAAATGCTCTTATATATAATTATGACATTACGGAATACAGTTCTCTTGTGGTTGACGGACATTATTATGCTGAACTGGATTTCTTTATTAATGATATCACGGATAAGTTCTATTATGACAAAGATAATAAAAGTGTTATATATACAACACCAACGAGCATATATACTGTAAAATCAGGCGACAAATCTTATGATTGCGATGGAAACAGTACAAGCCTGACATATGATCCGGTTGTTATCAGCGATAACATTGTATATATGTCGGTGGAATATGCGGCGTCACTGGAGGCGTTTACATATGAGACATATGTCAATCCGCAGAGACTTGCGATAATATCAGACGGAACGCAGAATACGGTGGTCAGTCTTAAGGATAAAGCCGTTATAAGGGACAAAGCATCAGTTAAAGGCGCTGTTTTTGAAAGGGCATCTGATAATACGGACACAGTGTGGTGTACAGACGGTGCATCAAGGGACGGATGGCTCGGAGTTATGTCCTCGGACGGACGGCACGGTTATGTTAAGTCATCATACGCAGATGTTACAGACACATCCAAGGAATATAATTCAGGACATGAAGCAGCAGAGTATACGTCGATACATAAAGATTATGATATTGTGATGGTATGGCATGCGGTGTATGCGGAGTCCGATAATAATAACATTCAGTCACTGCTTGATGCGACCAAGGGAGTGACGACGGTTTCCCCGACCTGGTATAAGGTTACGGATGCCACGGGAAGCATAAGTTCTATGGCAGACTGGGATTATATAAGTACTGTTCATGATGCGGGAATGGAAATCTGGCCGCTTATAAGTGACTTCACATCTGTCGATGCGGATGCCGGCTGGGATGAGGCAAAGCTTTTTGCCAATACTGCATCACGAAGGAATCTGATATCCAATATTATTAATGAAATCAAGACATATGGATATGATGGAATAAATATTGATTTTGAAAAAGTGCCGTCTGATTCGGCTGTGGATTACAGGCAGTTTATACGTGAACTTTCAATAGAATGCCGTAAAGCAGGAGTAGTATTTTCGCTTGATAATTACGTTCCGCGTCCTTACAATGCACAATATAGCAGGGATGTTCAGGCAGAATGTGCGGACTATGTGGTTGTTATGGGATATGATGAACATTATGCCGGGGGCGATGAAGCCGGTTCGGTTGCTTCAATTGATTTTGTAACTGACGGAATAGACGGAACGCTTAAAGAAGTTCCGAAAGAAAAATTAATTAACGCGCTTCCTTTTTACACGCGTTTGTGGATGGAATCCACAGATGAAAACGGAAATGTCAAATTGTCTTCAAAGACATATTCGATGCAGGGTGCGTTAGACATTGTTGCTGAGCTTGGAACCGGAATGGAATGGGATGAAGAGGTCGGACAATATGTAGCATTCGGAGAGGTTGACGGCGTAAAGTACAGCATCTGGCTTGAAGAGGATGAATCGATCAAGGCAAAAATGAAAGTCGTAAGAGAACGAGAGCTTGCCGGAATTTCGGGATGGTGTCTGGGAATGGAAAAGCCATCCGTCTGGGATGTTATAACAGAATAGAATATATCAGGTCATGGCAGAATAAAATATATTGAGATAATATCGGGATGTATTTTATGATAAACAGAAAAACACTGGATATTGCCATGGCCGTTCTTTTTATAACAGGGGTTATATGTGCTGTGGTATTTGGATTGATTCCTTCGGCACTTGACGGTGAAGCACCGGATGATTCTGTCGAACCGGCGGTCATGAATGAAAACGGACGGCCTCCTGACAAAATCAATATTGTTATCGACCCGGGACATGGCGGCGCAGATCCCGGTAAGATAGGCGCGTCCGGAAGCTGCGAACGTGAAGTGAATCTGGCTATAAGCATGATAACCGGAGAGATGCTTACGGAGCGTGGGTATAATGTTTTTTTCACGCGGAGAGATGATAATGGATTGTACGATGATGGTGATGTTAATAAGAAAGCTGCGGATATGAGAAAAAGATGCGGCATTATCGAGGAAGCACAAGCGGATGTGGTAATAAGCATTCACCAGAACAGTTTTACTGACAGCGATGTGTGTGGTGCACAGATGTTTTATTACACACATTCGGCTGAGGGAAAGAAACTGGCGGAAATAATGCAGGAATCTTTCAGGGAATTTGTTAATACGGACAACACGAGGGGGTGCAAAGCCAACGATTCATATTATATGCTGATTCACACACCATGCCCGACTGTTATTGCGGAATGTGGATTTTTAAGCAACCCGGAAGAAGAGAAACAGCTCAACGACAATGTGTACAGGAATAAAATAGCACTTGCCATTACCGAGGCGGTGGAAAAGTATTTCGGCAATGACAGCTCTAATTGACTTTGACTTTCATTAATAGTAAAATAAATGCACATACTTATATAAGAGAAGATGAATTTATGGATACAATAATTGAGAAAATAACAGGTGATGCCGCAAAAGATAATGCCATACTGGAAAGAGCGGCACAGATTATAAAGAAGGGCGGCCTTGTGGCATTCCCGACGGAGACGGTATACGGACTTGGCGGGGATGCCTTTGATGCTGATGCCGCGCGTAAAATATACGCGGCAAAGGGCAGGCCATCCGATAATCCGCTGATAGTCCATATAGCACATGTGGAGGAACTGAAAGATCTGTCGGATAACATTCCGAAGATGGCTTACGCAATTGCGGATAAATTCTGGCCGGGGCCGCTTACAATGATAGTACAGAAGAATGACAGGGTTCCGTCAACCGTTACGGGAGGCCTTGACACGGTGGCAGTGAGACTTCCGTCCAATGAAACGGCCAGACGGTTTATAGAACTTTCGGGAACATATATCGCTGCTCCGAGCGCCAATCTTTCCGGAAGACCCAGCCCTACCAAGGCTTCTCATGTAACAGAGGATTTAGCCGGCAGGATAGACATGATAATAGATGGCGGAGATATAGAAATCGGACTGGAATCGACAATAGTGGATCTTACGGGAGAAGTTCCGGTTATTTTAAGACCGGGATATGTTACAGGTGAGATGTTGTCTGAAACGGTTGGCGAAGTCAGACTGGATCCGGCGCTTATGACGGGCGTTGCATCCGATGTAAAGCCTAAAGCACCGGGAATGAAATACAGACATTATGCTCCACGCGCCGAGATGACAGTAATAGAAGGCAGCCGTGAAGCCGTTGACAATAAGATTCACGAACTTGCAAAGGAAGCGTCATTGTCGGGACAGAAAGTAGGAATAATGGTTTCGGATGAGCTGGCACATGATCTTGATTTCGCATATGTTGTGAAACTCGGCAGGCATGATGATGAAGAAGCAATAGCAAAGCACCTGTTTGATGCATTAAGACAGTTTGATGATGAACAGGTGGATGTGATATTTGCGGAAGCTTTTTCACAGGAAGGACTCGGCCGGGCCGTTATGAACAGGCTTCTAAAGGCAGCGGGCCAGAGACTTATACATGTCTGATATATCGTTTATATGTGACGATATGTCCTTATACTTGTGGTTAATGATGCATATCATTAATGTACAATAAGATACAGATTGAAAGGAGAAAAATATGAAAATAGCATTAGGTTCAGACCATGGCGGATTTGAGTTGAAACAGGCTGTAATTGAACATCTTAAAGAAAGAGGAACAGAATACAAAGATTTTGGCTGTTATGACAAATCGTCCTGCGACTATCCCGTATATGGACGTGCGGCGGCTAAAGCGGTAGCGTCAGGCGAATTTGACAGGGGAATCGTAATATGCACAACCGGAATCGGAATTTCGATAACGGCCAACAAGGTTAAAGGTATCAGATGTGCGCTTTGCACAAGCGAGGAACTTGCAAAGATGACAAGGCTTCATAATGATGCGAATATGCTTGCACTTGGGGCATCTTCTGTATCACCGGAGCTTGCGTGCAGAATAGTAGATGTATTTCTTGATACGGAATTCAGCAATGAAGAGAGACACATAAGACGAATTAATCTCATAGAAGAGTGATTCCCAACATTTTCAAATAAATGTTGGTACAAATCGCACAAAAAATAATAGCTTTTTATTTGAAAATCAGTTATAATTTTCAGAAAGGGCGGTTTGTATGAAAAATACCGGAAAAATTTTCAAAAACCTTGCACTTATAACCCAGCTCGGACTTCAGGTTATGGTTCCGATTGCATTATGTGTTGCGGCAGGAGTCATAATAGATAACCATTTCGGAACGTACTGGGTGATCCCGCTTATGATAATTGGAATGCTGGCGGGAGGACGTAATGCGTACAGACTTGCGATGGCATCTGCCAAAGATGACGACAAAGAGGACTCAGATAACAGAGACGGAAGGAAAGATATCGATGGAAGACAAAGATAACTCCCGCGTACTGGCTCTGCTGATAGCAGGCATGCTTATATGGTTTGCCTTATTATCAGTGCCGGTACTGCTTTTTACGTCGGATAAGCTCCGCTGCGAACTTGGACTCGCAGTAGGAACTGCTGCGGGTATTGCGATGGCAGTGAGCATGAATATCAGTGCATCTAAGGTACTTTATATGGAGAACCACCAGTCATCATATCTGGCATGGCTCTCAGCGATAAGACTTCTTGTGGTTGCGGCTTTAATTATTCTGTTTGGATTCACCGGATGGGTTAATGTCATTACCATGGTAGCCGGGGTTTTTGGTCTGAAAATTTCAGTATATATTAACCCTCTTTTACAAAGGGTTTTCCACAAAAAATAAAAAAGTAGGTGATAAGTGTGACACAACAGTTGTCTGGGATGATACTGGCTGACGTTGATTTCTATATCAAAGGTTTGTTTAAGTATAATCTATTTGGGCAGGAATTGTGGTTTACCACAACGCATGTCGGCCTGATAATTGTTACGATCGTGCTGTTAGTGCTGATGATTGTCGGACATCATAAGATTGTCCGCGCCAAGCCTGAGGACAAGCCTAAGGGTTTGCAGAATGTCCTCGAGATGGCGGTGTCGGCTGTTGACAACATGGTTGCCGGCATTATGGGAGAGAAAGGCAGAGGCTTCCGTAACTGGATATGTGCGGTTGCAATGTTCATTCTTTTCTGCAACATATCGGGCCTGTTCGGGCTTAGGCCGCCGACGGCGGATTACGGCGTTACATTGCCGCTCGGACTTATAACATTTGCCCTTATCCAGATTAACGGCCTCCGGGCCAAGAAAATCCACCATATAACAAGTCTGTTTCAGCCGAGTCCGATACTTTTCCCGATTAACCTTATCGGTGAAATAGCGGTGCCGCTTTCGCTGTCGCTGCGTCTGTTCGGAAACATTATGTCTGGAACAATTCTTATGGGACTTTTATATGGATTGCTGCCTGCAGCATTAAAAGTAGGAATTCCGGCAGTAATACATGTATACTGCGATATTTTTTCGGGAGCGATACAGACATATGTGTTCTGTATGCTTACAATGGTTTATATTAACGACAAAATAAGTGATTAAATTCTAGGAGGAACATCAAATGGGTATTACAAGTGAAGCATTAGTATTAGCATGTTCGGCAATAGGTGCCGGACTCGCAATGATCGCCGGTCTCGGACCTGGTATAGGACAGGGAATTGCAGCCGGACATGCGGCAGCAGCTGTAGGCCGTAATCCGGGCGCTAAGTCATCAATCACATCAACAATGCTTTTGGGACAGGCCGTAGCCGAGACAACAGGTCTTTACGGATTTGCGGTAGCAATCATTCTTCTGTTCGCTAACCCTCTTATCGGCAAACTTTAATATGAAATTTGCAGCTAAGAAAAGGGAGGCGATTTAGACCATGGAAAGAATTTTTAACCTGGACCCGCAGCTTTTGCAGGACGCCTTATTCCTGGCAGTCAATATATTTATTTTATTTGTGGCAGGTTCCTATCTGCTTTATAATCCGGTCCGTAATCTCCTTAAGAAGAGACAGGACATGGTGCAGGCCGACATAGATGCAGCACGCAAGGATAAAGAAGATGCCGCCGCATTGAAATCTGAATACGATGCCAAAATAAAAACTGCAGACAAAGATGCAGACGCAATATTGGCTGAGGCGCGTAAGAAAGCGACAGCCAGAGAGCAGCAGATAGTAGAGGAAGCTAAGACAGAGGCATCCAGAATAATTGAGAGAGCAGGAGTCGAGGCAGAACTCGAGAAGAAGCGTGTATCTGATGAAGTGAAGAAAGAAATGATTGCCGTGGCTGCAGCCATGGCAGGCAAGGTCGTATCCAGGTCAATGGATGCGGGTATTCAGGATTCGCTTGTTGAGGAGACACTTAATGAAATGGGTGAAGAGACATGGCAAAGCTAGTAGAGGCAACTTACGGTGATGCTTTGTATGAACTGGCTGTTTCAAATAATATCACGGACAGGCTTTATGATGAGGCAGTTGTCCTGTTGGACATATTTGATACGGACAGCGAACTTATGGCTATTTTGAATCACCCTAAGATTGTCAGGGAAGACAGGATTTCGATAATTGAAAACAGCATAGGTAAATTTGTGTCAAAGGAAATGACTGGTTTTCTTGTGACCATTGCAGATAAGGACAGATGCAGATATATTCCGGCTACGCTCAGATTTTTTATTGAACGTATCAAAGAATATAAGGGAATCGGTACGGCATATGTTACCACACCGTATGAACTTTCGGATGCAATGAAGTCAAAGGTTGAAAAGAGGCTTCTTGAGACCACGGACTATAGTCAGATTGACATAAATTACAATGTCGATGAAAGTCTGATCGGAGGAATGGTAATCCGTATCGGAGACCGTGTAGTCGACAGCAGTATTAAACATAAGCTTGCGGATCTTACGCGTGTGCTTAACAAAATAGATGTGTAGAAGGAAGGTGTAACATCTTCATGAAATTAAGACCTGAGGAAATCAGCTCGGTAATAAAAGAGCAGATTATGAAATATAAGACGGAACTTGATGTGTCCAATGTTGGAACCGTTATTCAGGTAGCCGACGGAATTGCACGTATCCATGGCCTTGAGAAGGCTATGCAGGGCGAGCTTCTTGAATTTCCGGGCGACGTATACGGAATGGTACTCAACCTTGAAGAGGACAATGTCGGTGCCGTACTTCTCGGAGATAACAGAAGTGTTAATGAAGGCGATACAGTAAAGACAACCGGACGAGTTGTTGAGGTGCCCGTAGGTGATGCGCTGACGGGACGTGTTGTCAATGCACTCGGACAGCCTATAGACGGTAAAGGACCTATAGCAGCCGATAAATACCGTCAGATTGAGCGTGTGGCATCTGGTGTTATTTCCAGAAAACCTGTTGATACGCCGCTTCAGACCGGAATCAAGGCAATAGATGCGATGGTTCCTATCGGAAGAGGACAGCGAGAACTTATAATAGGAGACCGCCAGACCGGTAAAACAGCAATCGCTATTGATACGATCATTAATCAGAAAGGACAGGGTGTTCACTGTATATATGTTGCAATAGGCCAGAAAGCATCAACCGTTGCCAATATCGTACAGACTCTTACAGAGTATGGTGCGATGGATTACACAACAGTTGTGGCATCTACAGCGAGTGAACTTGCACCGCTTCAGTATATAGCACCTTATTCCGGATGTGCCATCGGTGAGGAGTGGATGGAACGCGGAGAAGATGTACTTGTAGTATATGATGACTTGAGCAAGCATGCGGCCGCATACCGTACACTCTCATTGCTGCTTAAGAGGCCGCCTGGACGTGAGGCATATCCGGGTGATGTATTCTATCTCCATTCAAGACTCTTAGAGAGAGCGGCAAGGCTTTCGGATGAGCTTGGCGGAGGATCGCTTACGGCACTTCCGATAATTGAGACACAGGCGGGCGATGTATCAGCATATATACCTACCAACGTAATATCAATTACGGACGGACAGATATACCTTGAAACGGAGATGTTCAATTCCGGTTTCAGGCCGGCTATCAATGCAGGACTTTCGGTATCGCGAGTTGGAGGAGCTGCACAGATTAAGGCTATCAAGAAAATAGCTGCTCCGATAAGAGTGGAACTTGCACAGTACAGAGAACTTGCTTCATTTGCACAGTTTGGTTCGGAACTTGATGCAGATACGAAGGAAAAGCTGGCACAGGGAGAAAGACTTAAAGAAATTCTCAAACAGCCACAGTACAAGCCGATGCCTGTAGAATATCAGGTTATCATAATTTTTGCTGCAACAGGCAAATTCCTTCTGGATGTGCCGGTTGAGAAAATCGCTGATTTTGAAAAAGAACTTTTTACATTTATAGATACCAAATATCCGGAAATTCCTAAGCAGATCAAGGAGTCAAAGCAGCTTGGTGATGATACTCAGAAAGCTCTTACCGAAGCAATAAGGGAATTTAAGGAACAGTTCAGGTGAGGTGGTAATTTATGGCTTCAATGAAAGACATAAAAAGGCGTAAAGAAAGTATTCAGAGTACAGGCCAGATTACCAAGGCGATGAAGCTTGTTGCCACAGTCAAACTCCAGAAAGCAAGGGGAAAGGCTGAGAATGCGAGACCATATTTCGATGCTATGTACAGCACTGTATCCGATATGCTTGCAAGAAGCGGCAATATAGAGCACCGTTATCTGAAAGCGGGAGATTCGGACCGTAAAGCAGTTATTGTGATAACGGCCAACAGAGGTCTTGCCGGAGGATATAACTCAAATGTTATCAAAATGGTAACAGCAGGTGATATGACACCTGATAATTCACTGATTTATGCAGTCGGAACCAAAGGACGTGACTATTTTGTCCGCAATGGTTACGAGATTGCTGCAGATTATTCGGATGCGGTAAACGAACCGCTGTATTCCGATGCACAGCAGATAGGCGAAGATGTGCTTGAAGCATTCCTGCAAGGTAAAATAGGCGAGATTTATCTGGCTTATACAGAATTTAAGAATACGGTCGTACATGATGCACATATGGTTAAACTCCTTCCGATAAGCGGGGATGATGTGCAGGCAGAACCGGCCGGCAAGGATGACCTTTATGTCAGCTATGAACCTGAAGAAGAGGAAGCACTTGACATAATTATCCCGAAATACATTAACAGCCTTATCTACGGTGCACTTATGGAGGCGGTAGCCAGTGAAAACGGTGCGCGCATGACAGCAATGGATAATGCGACAAGCAACGCGGAAGATATCATCAGTGACCTGTCACTTAAATACAATAGAGCCCGTCAGGGATCTATTACGCAGGAATTAACAGAAATTGTTGCCGGAGCCAATGCTATATCATAGCATTGCACGGCTATAAAGCGGAATATAAAGGAGTGAAAAAATGGCTTCAAATAACATAGGTAAAATCACTCAGATTGTCGGTGCCGTTCTCGATATCAGGTTCCCCGAGGGAAATCTTCCGGAGATAAATACGGCAATCGATATAAAGAGACCTGACGGAAGCAGACTTGTTGTCGAGGTTGCACAGCATCTCGGAGACGATACGGTAAGATGTATCGCGATGGGACCGACTGACGGACTTGTCAGAGGAATGGATGCAGAGTCAACCGGAGCACCTATTTCTGTACCGGTAGGAGAAAATACCCTCGGCCGTATTTTCAATGTTCTGGGAGACGCTATTGATAATAAACCGGCTCCGGAAGTTGAAAAATATATGCCGATTCACAGAAAAGCCCCGACATTTGAAGAACAGTCAACATCTACAGAAATCCTTGAGACGGGAATTAAGGTTGTCGATCTTCTCTGCCCATACCAGAAAGGCGGTAAAATCGGTCTTTTCGGAGGCGCAGGAGTAGGCAAAACAGTTCTTATCCAGGAACTTATAAGAAATATTGCAACCGAACATGGCGGATATTCTGTATTTACAGGAGTAGGAGAGCGTACCAGGGAGGGTAATGATCTCTATCATGAAATGCAGGAATCAGGAGTTATCAATAAAACGACAATGGTGTTCGGACAGATGAATGAACCGCCGGGAGCAAGAATGAGAGTCGGTCTTACAGGTCTTACCATGGCTGAATATTTCAGAGACCAGGGCGGTAAGGATGTATTGCTTTTCATTGATAATATTTTCAGATTTACACAGGCAGGTTCAGAGGTATCGGCACTTCTCGGACGTATGCCTTCGGCGGTAGGTTACCAGCCGACATTGCAGACAGAGATGGGTGCCCTTCAGGAGCGAATTACATCTACGAAGAACGGTTCAATCACATCCGTACAGGCGGTATATGTTCCTGCGGATGACCTTACGGACCCGGCTCCTGCAACCACATTTGCACACCTTGATGCAACCACGGTTCTTGACCGTTCAATAGTTGAACTCGGTATATATCCGGCAGTTGACCCGCTTGGATCATCATCGAGAATACTTGATCCGAGAATTGTCGGAGAAGAACATTATAAAGTTGCCAGAGATGTTCAGGAAATACTCCAGAAATATAAAGAACTGCAGGACATCATTGCAATTCTTGGTATGGATGAACTTTCCGAAGATGATAAGCTCACTGTAGCAAGAGCGCGTAAGGTGCAGAGATTCCTTTCACAGCCTTTCTTCGTGGCTACACAGTTTACGGGACTTGAAGGAAGATATGTTCCTGTCAGCGAGACCATACAGGGATTCAGAGAAATTCTTGAAGGCAAATATGATGATATTCCGGAGAGCTATTTCCTTAACTGCGGAAGCATAGATGACGTACTTGCCAAGTGCAAATAAAGGAGGTTGTTTATGGCAGATAATAAATTTGCGCTCAAGGTAATGTGCCCTGACAGGACTTTTTTTGAAGGCGAAGCGGACATGGTGGAGATGAATACCACGGAAGGATATATCGGAGTATATCCGGGACATATACCGATAGCAACTGTACTTGCTCCGGGAATACTGGTGATTCATAATGACGGCGAATTAAAGCGTGCGGCTCTTCATTCGGGGTTTGCGAGAATATCGCCGGATAACATTATGATACTTGCCGAGGTTGCCGAATGGCCGGATGAAATCGATCTTAACAGAGCCGAGGAAGCAAGAGTGCGCGCCGAGAGAAGATTAAGCGGCACAGAATCGGGAATTGACATTAAGAGAGCCGAAGCTGCACTTAAGCGTTCGCTTACAAGAATTTCCATTAAAGGATAATATTAAGATTAGACACCGAAGAAACGGGAATACTTTATGATATAACCGTTTCGGAGGTGTTTTTTTATGAGAAAAGCAGGAATAATAATTGCGATGGCGGTATGGATTGTGACTGCTGTAAGGCTTATCAATGTTAATGTCAGAGCCGGAGAAGACGTTGTAACTGCATTTAATACTATTAAATATGACAATGTGGATACTATAATAGAAGCATTTGGTGAGTATGGAAAATCGTATATGGAAGATGGGGAGAAAGAGGAGGCACTTGTAAGCATTGCCTCATGCATAGGAATTGATAAGAATTACGACATTGAGCATAACGGAGATGTAGTTACGCTTTTGAACCGGTCAGCCGACGGAGAAGTGAAAATAGCACTTAATACAACAACAGAAGACTACGGCACTTATAAAAGCTGCACAAATTATATCTCAATAAACATGACAATAATTGGCAGGACTGATTGTGCGTTGACATATAAAAATATGATAGATGATATCTTTGCCGCCGGAAAAATTGACGGATACGTTAATATGAGCCTTAAAGGAGAACTAAACGGTGCAGTTAATTATTATGAACGGAACAGACTTGCCGATGAGCTGCTCGATATACTTGATGCGAAGGTGGTTTCGGAAAACAGGGAAAATGATCTGTTTACAATTTATGCATATACCGGGCTGGTGGATGAATATGTAATGAGTGCGGGCCGGAAAATCAATATAAATATTGTGCAGGAATATGACAGCGTGGCAAATAAAACAGTGATATATTTGTCAACTCCGCTTAACAATCTTGATTACTAAGCAAATCCGTTGTAAAATAAAGGAAAACATTGATTTATGAGGTTTAACTTTGAAAAATATAAGCACTAAAGCCAGGGTTTTGATATATGCAGCAGTATTTGTAGTGGCTGCTGTCATAACATTCTGCGTTAAGATAGGAATACACAGACCGGACCAGTCGGATTCAAGTACTATGGGCAGCGCTACACTTCCGATAGTATACATGCAGACCGAGTCCGGAACCAAATATAATTATTTACACGGATATACAGGGAAAGTGGATCAGAGCCTGATTCATGATGCCATAACACCTATAACATCTGACAGAAAGATGGATATATACATAAGACAGTACGGTAACGTAATATCCGGGATATCATACGAGCTCAGAAGCCTCGACGGAACCGGACTGGTAGAACGCTCGGATGTATCTGATTATGACAGCGACGGCGGAATTATACATGCATCAATGGGGTTTCGCAATCTCATGGATTCCGGACGCGAATATATGCTTAAGATCAATATAGGAACCGAACAGGGTGAAAATGCAGCATTTTACACAAGAGTTATAATAATGGACGATTCATATACCGACAGGAAGCTTGATTATATTAATTTCTTCTCGGGATGTACGATGGATGCGGATTCACTTGATCAGATTACGGCCAAGCTCGAAACCGACTCTACGGGCGACAATACTAATCTGGGACGCGTCAATATACACTCCAGACTGTCACAGATAGGCTTTGCATCACTTAAGCCGGTCTTAGAAGGAGAACGTTATATCACGATTAATGAAATAGATAAAGCAACAGCATCGATAAGCGTCAGATATACCGCATCTACAGATGATGAACGGGGAAATTTCAGGTATAATGTCAAGGAATTTTATAGGATCAACCAGCCGGATGATACGGTAACTTATGTATACAGTTATGACAGATGGATGAACCAGGTATTTGATCCCGGATATGCAGTGAGCAGCACGGGAGAGCTGTACCTTGGAATATCAAGCGATGATGATATTGAGATGAAATCAGACTCATCGGGCAAAATAACGTGTTTTGTCAGGGAGAACAGCCTTTGGAGATATAATAGTGTAAGAAATGATTTTGTGAAAATATTTGATTTTTCGCAGAGTGATAACGGTGACCTGAGAGAGGATTATGAAGAGCATGCGGTCAGAATCCTTGACATTGACAGTGACGGGGATGTAAGGTTCATTGTTTACGGCTATATGAACAGAGGTATACATGAAGGCCAGACGGGAATTTCTGTTTTTAACTATGATGCGTCCGAGAATATGACGGACGAGATTATTTTTATTCCCAAAGAAGAACCGTACAAATCAATTGCGCAGGATATATCAATCCTCGCATATGTGAATGAGAATGATATTTTATATCTATATAATAGTAATACAATATATTCGGTGGATTGTATTACGAAAGAGTGCATGGTTGTTGCAGACCGTGTCATAATGGACAGCTGTGCGATGTCAGAAACCGGAGGAATGTTAATGTACCAGACCGGCGATAAATCATACGACTGCAGCGAGATGTACATCATGCTTCTTGAGAACGGAGAAAAATACAGACTTGAAGCGGAAGAAGGAAGACGTATAAAAGCTTTGGGATTTATTGACGGAAATGTTGTTTACGGGCAGGCCCGTGCCGATATGATATATGTGGACAATGACGGTAATGTTACATTTCCTATGGAATCAATTTCTTTGATGAATAATCAATACGAAGTTGTAAGGGAATATGCGGTATCCAATACTTACATCATGGCGGTTTCCGTTAATGAGGACCGGATTACGATGCAGCGTGCGACACTTGATGCCAATAATAACCTCGTCAGAATTTCTGATGACCGACTTTTGAGCAGCGCGAATGAAAGTGCAACATCGCTCATGCTTACAGAGAGGACAACTGAGAGCCGACAGAGAGAAAAGTACATTTCGCTCAGGATCAAAGCATCTGGAACGAAGGCGTCATATAAGAGTGCATCATATAAATTCAGCGCAAATGCTACAATTAATATGGCGGCAGACGGCAATATATCCGATAAATATTATGTATATGGTTACGGATGTCTGTATGAGGTTACGGACAGCCTGTCACAGGCCATGAGCGCGGCAGCCGAAAGCGGCGGCGTTGTTGTCAACCATGATGCGCAGACTATATGGTCACGCTATAAGTCCAAGGAAAAGACCATCAAAGTACCGGAAGGGGCGCTGGTTACCTCGGATGATACCAGAATGGCGGCGGTTGGCACGCTTGTCAGACTTGCCGGGGCATCAGCCGGAGATATAAGCGGCAGCACGACAACCGAATGCATAGAATCTGCAGTCGGTAACGTTATTAATCTTACCGGAAGCAATATAGAAAATGCATTATATTATGTTGATAAAGGATATCCGCTGATCGCAAGAACCGGCTCTGACGAATATTGCATAGTATATGGTTATACGGCATCATCGGTAAAGATATATAATATGAGAACCGGCGAACAGTCGGCATACAGCTTTAAAGAATTTGATGCACTTACCGTGCCATACGGAAGCGTATTGATAACGGCAGCATTTTAAGAATAACAGGATATGTGGTGATAAAAATGGCAACCAAATCTCATAAAAAGAAACATATGAATAAGGTTTTGAAAGCGGTTCTTATAATATTGGGAACGCTTGCAGGTGTTCTGCTGATATTTATTATGGTATATGCAGGCAGCATCCTTAAGCTGCGCAAGAATGCCAAAGCAGTGACGTCGGGGGTTACGGCCGATACGTTCAGACAGATAGAAACAAGTATCGTGTATGATATTGACGGCGAAGAGATAACATCGTTAAGCGGTACAAAAGATTTACATTATATAAGCAGTTCGGATATGCCGGATATACTTAAACGTGCTTTTGTGATAACGGAGGACAGGGATTTTTACAGCCATCACGGGGTGGATCTGTCAGCTATAATAAGGGCGGCAGTCGCCAATGTAAAACATAATGCAATAAAACAGGGAGCCAGCACAATTACTCAGCAGCTCGCCAAAAATATGTTCCTGACACAGGATGTCACATGGGAACGTAAGATAACAGAGATGTTCGCGGCCATGGAACTTGAGAAAAAGTTTTCAAAGGAGCAGATACTGGAATTTTACATAAACAATATATATTATGCCAACGGATATTACGGAATTGAGGCGGCGGCACAGGGATATTTCGGAAAAAGTGTTAATGACTTATCACTGTCACAGCTGATTTTCCTGGTGGCAATTCCGAACAATCCATCCAAATACGATCCGGCCAATAACCTTGATGCGGCCAAGGGCAGGCGTGATCTGATATTAAAACAGCTTTATGCCGAAGGTGAGATAAGCGGTTTGGATTATTATTCTGCAATAGAAGAAAAAATAGAGCTTGTTAACACACAGAAGGACAGGCATGACTATGTAGAGACATATGTGTTCTACTGTGCAACGAGAGCACTTATGGAGAAAAACGGCTTTGTTTTCAAATATGAGTTCAGTTCAGACGAAGATGAACAGAATTACAACGATAAATATGACGAAATGTATTCGGAGTACCAGGCATCGCTTTTCACGGGCGGATACAGAATATATACGGCTATAGATATGGATAAGGAGAATCTTCTCCAGCAGATTGTGGATGAGAAGATGAGAGGATTTACGGATGTCAATGACGAAGGTATTTATAAGACACAGGCGGCAGCAGTGTGCATAGATAACAGTACCGGACTCGTGACTGCAATTGTGGGCGGAAGAAGCCAGGACTATAATGGATATACGCTTAACCGCGCGTACCAGAGTTTCAGGCAGCCGGGAAGCAGCATTAAACCTGTGAATGTGTATGCACCATATCTTATGTCGGGACATACTCCTGATGAGAAAATAGACGATTCTCCGATTCTTGACGGTCCACATAATGTAGGTGATGAATATCGTGGTGAAATTACACTGACTGAAGCACTTGCATGGTCTTCAAATGTATGCGCATGGAAGATAATGGGAGAGATGACACCGGAGTACGGAATGTCGTTCCTTCATCTGATGGATTTTAAGAAATCGGCAGTCGATGATAATAATCAGGCAGCGGCAATTGGTGGTTTTACTGTCGGAGTATCGCCGGTTGAACTGGCCTCGGCATACGCAACATTGGAGAATGACGGTGTATACCGCAATCCGACATGCATAGATAAGATTACCAATGCCAAAGGTTCCATAATAGTAGACAATACCGGTGATGAGACAAGGGTGTATACCGAGGAAGCATCCAGAATGGTTACCAAGATGCTTGAATATGGTGTCAATAAAGGAATACTTACAAGTGCAATAATGCCTGATGTGGTAGTGGCGGCCAAATCAGGAACAACCAATGATTACAAGGATGGCTGGCTGGCCGGATATTCAAGATATTACACCACAGTCGTGTGGGCCGGCAATGATAACCCGGCGACGGTTGATGGCCTGTCAGGCGGTACTTATCCGCTTTATATCTGGAAAGAATATATGGAGAAAATCCACAAGGGGCTTGAGAAAAAAACATTTCCGGAATACGATGGCGAAAGTGATATGATCAATGATGCCACAGAACATGAATCCCAGGCGGAAACCGAAACCGAAACACATCCGGGTTATGGCGGAAGCTCAATGAATATAAGTGACGGAGACCGTAACACCAACGTGTCCGGAATGGGAGATAAGAATATTGATGTATCGGGAATGGGAGATAAAGACGCACCAAGATAACATAAATAAAGCGATGCCGATAAGTTACGGCATCGCTTTTATAATGGAATTATAATTATTCCTGATTATGCTCTTTTTTGTATGCGTTTACTACTTTGTTAATTCTTTCTGTAGGATTAAGAAGGTGGCTTATGGAAGCGTCATGGTTAAGTGTATCAATGAGAAGTGCAATGTATTTGCTCATGTCAACACTCACATAATAATCCCTTGAAAGAAGTTCAGGAGTCTGATATACGAGGTTGGTTGTGAGAACCTTGTCAAAAAGACCATCCTCATATGCCTTGTCGAATTTGGCCATACCATTGGTAAAAAGACCGAATGTAGCGGCAAGGTAAATTCTGCGTGCCTTACGTGCCTTAAGCTCCTTGGCAACGTCAAGCATACTCTCGCCGGAAGAAATCATATCATCAATGATAAACACGTCCTTGCCTTCAACGGATGAACCGAGGAATTCATGTGCAACGATTGGATTACGGCCGTCAACAATTCGTGAATAATCACGACGTTTGTAAAACATACCCATATCAAGACCGAGAACGTTGGAGTAGTATACAGCACGTCCCATGGCACCCTCATCCGGGCTGATGATCATCATATGGTCACTGTCAAGTACAAGGTCATCCACATTACGAAGAAGGGCTTTAATGAACTGGTATACCGGCTGGACAGTTTCAAAACCGCTGAGTGGTATAGCATTCTGCACACGCGGATCATGTGCATCAAATGTGATTATATTATCAACGCCCATTCCGATGAGCTCGCGGAGTGCAAGGGCACAGTCAAGAGATTCTCTTCCGCTTCTCTTATGCTGCCTGCTCTCATAGAGGAAAGGCATGATAACGGTGATTCTCCTTGCTTTGCCGCCGAGCGCAGCGATAATTCTCTTGAGATCCTGATAATGGTCATCAGGAGACATGTGGTTAATTTCACCGCAAAGTGAATAAGTGAGACTATAGTTGCATACATCGACGAGAAGGTAAAGGTCATATCCTCTTACGGACTCGTTGATCACACCCTTGGCCTCTCCTGAACCAAAACGCGGAACGCTGGTCTTAACAATGTAATTATCTCTCTGGTAACCTGAGAATGCGATAGTTGTCTTGTGCTCGTTTTCCCGTTCGTTTCTCCAGTCAACAATATAGTCGTTGATTTTGGCACCGAGCGCCTCACAGCCCTTTAATGTGATAAGGCCAAGGCTTCCTACCGGGATAGTTTCAAGATCGTTTTCATGCAATTGCATAATGATGCTCCTCCATAATAGTGCGTTATTTCTTTTTAATAAATCTTATATCATCTCCGTAAAGCTTGAGAAGCTTGTAGGAGCTGGATATGCGTGAAAAAATTCTCTCGGAATACGCATCCATAAGCTCATTCAGTGCAAAATTGGTAGAGATTATGGTTGAACGGCCTCCGAGCAGACGGCTGTTAATACAGTGAAATAATTTGGAATTAGTGAAAGTATTGGACAATTCGGTGCCCAGGTCATCTATAATCAGCAGTTCACATTCTTCTATCTGAGACTGCATACCGCCATCGTCTTCATTATATGCGGAAAAACTGTCGAAAAGTTCAATTGCCGACATATACAAAACACTGTGTGCGTTATCAAGCAGTGCCCTGGCAATACAGTTGGACAGAAAAGTCTTACCGACACCTGTGTCGCCATAGAAAAGTATATTATCTCCGGAAGGAAAATGCTGTACAAAATCCTTGCATTTAGACAGCACGCTTTCGGCATTATCACGGGAATTTAATCCTGTAGAAGGATCTGTGAACTCTGTCGAGTAAAAATCAAGAGAAAAATTATCAAAAGTCTCATTCGATGAGTACCGTGTTATGTTGGATTCGCGGTAAAGCAGATCGATGGATGCCTGTATGAAACAGGAACATTTCTCATTACCGATATATCCTGTGTCTTTACATTTAGGACATACGTAATGCGGAGTAAGGTAATCTTTAGGGAAACCGGCCTGTACGAGAAGTCCGGACATCTGAGATTGTATCTGCGCAATGCGGCTGTTAAGCCCGGATAAAGTATTCTCTCCGCGCAGCGCAGCCTTTGCTGCATCAACGGAAAGCGAAGAAATCCTGTCCGATAAAGTCTTGTATTGCGGTACAGCCATATAAACCTCGGCAGTACGGGCGTCGAGCTCATGTATGGTATTCATCTGCTTTGCGTTATATTCACGCATGATTTCGTTGTACTGTGAATTATTAAGTACCACAACCGGTTCCTCCGTCTATTTATCATTATTGAGAAGCTTCTTCTCAAGTTCTTCAAAATTATATGTACGTTGTGAAAAATTATTAAATTTGTTGGTTTTCGCCGGTGCCGGAGCCTTGGCCGTAACCGGAACGGTTATCTTGGCGCGGAATCCCGCATCGAGAACCTTAAGTTCGGAGAGCGTGTGCACCCCGGCTGTTTTCCATTTACGGAGGATTCCGTCTGTATAACTGAAATTAGGCTTTCCCATGCTAAGAACAGTACGGCGGCAAGCCTCGGTGATCATTTCCTTGTCAAAACCGTAATCATCATACCAGCGGTTGATAAAATCAAGCTCGGCCGGTGTAAGGTTCCTGTCGGAAAGTCCGAACGCTTTCATAACCGGAAGGGTGCGTCTGCTGTATAAAGTGGAAGCATCCTTAGCGGCATCCACTGTGGAAATGCCCTGCTCGGTCCAGTTAATTGCAACTTTCTCCATATAACGCAGGCTGGTATGCTGGTTACTGACACAGTATTCAACAAGATACTCAATCAGTTCGCCGGACATTCCGAGCGTCTCGCGTATGTAAAGAATCGTGCGTACATCCGTAGGACTTAACGGAGCACCAATATATTTCTCGACAATATACAGAAGCTGTTTGATGTCTTCACGTTCACGAAGTTCGTCAAACTCTGCACGCGAAAAAGAAGATGCAGAGTCCGAAGGCACCTTATTATCGCTGACGGAAACAGCTGATTCATGCGTAGCGGCTGTTTCGAAAGCGGTAAGGTCATTAATTATTACAGAAACCGGTATGCCGGTTCCGTCAAAATCGACATTAAGAACATCATGCTCCGACCAATAACGCAGTGCGCGTATGACATCGTTCTCTGTATGATTAAGACTGTCTGCGATTTCGCATAAAGAAAGTTCGCCCGGCACATCATTCATATGTCGTAAAAGATACAGATAAACTTTTACAAATTCACCGTTGGCATCCTTCATATACCTGTCCACAAAAATATTGGAAATGATGGTTTCTTTTGCGGTAACCGCGGAACAAATATTAACCTTATTCATAGCATGCATGTCCTCCAAAATACGCTGTTATTGAGTATATCACAGCATATTTTAAAAGTCTAATAATTCTTAAGGAGTTCTTCTCCGACATCCACGATGTTGCCGGCACCCATTGTAATTACCAGGTCACCCGGTCTGCAGGTGTCGACAATATGCTGTTCTATTTTGTGAAAATCAGGCTCATATAAACAAGGCGTTCCGGTCTTGTCGATTAAAGCCTTTATATCGGCTGATGATATGCCGAGAGTGTTTTTCTCGCGCGCCGCATAAATATCGGCAAGGATTACTTCATCAGCTCCGTGTGCAAGCACATCTGCAAAGTCATTTAAAAATGCCTTGGTCCTGGTGTAAGTATGCGGCTGGAAAATAACCACGATACGGTTATGCGGATAGTTGGCAGCCGATGCCAGTGTCGCCGCAATCTCAGCAGGATGATGTGCATAATCATCTATAATGGTAAATCCGTTAAGCTCTCCCTTCTTCTGGAAACGACGGTCCGTTCCGTGAAAAGCAAGAAGAGACTTGGTGTATACGTCAGGCCCGATACCGAGGTGGACAGCAACTGCAATGGCTGCAAGGCTGTTGTATACATTATGGATACCCGGAACACCGAGCGTGATACGTCCGCATTCCTTTGAATGATGTATAAGCGTGTAACTGCAGCATCCCGTATCGTTAAATGTAATATCTGCGGCCGTGTAATCACAGGAAGAAGTACTTCCCACAGTAACTACCGGACACTTGGTATCTTCTGTTATATATGAATAATTATCAATATCGCCGTTGATCACAAGCAGTCCGTCCGCAGGAAGAAGCGCAGCATATCTGCGGAACGAGTGGCGTATATCATCGATATCCTTGAAGAAATCGAGGTGGTCCTCCTGCACGTTCAGTATGACACCGATTGTTGGGCAGAAAGAGAGAAAACTGTTGGTGTATTCACATGCCTCTGTAATAAAATTGGAAGAATGCCCTACCCTTAAATTACCTCCGATGGAATGAAGCATACCGCCGACCGATACGGTAGGATCGAGCCCGGCCGCAAGAAGTATCTCGGTAAGCATGGAAGTCGTTGTCGTCTTGCCGTGTGTTCCGGAAACTCCGATAGCTACCTTATAGTTAGACATAATCTCGCCGAGAAGTTCGGCTCTTGTAAGAACGGGAATGCCCTTTGCGGTAATTGCCGCAAATTCCGGGTTATCCGGGTGGATTGCCGCGGTATAAACCGCTACATCTATATCATCTGTAATATTGTCAGCAGTCTGGCCTATATGTACCGGAACACCCTGGCTTATAAGGCGGTCTGTCAGCTCGGACTGTTTCATATCCGAACCTGAAATCCTGAATCCCTTGGAAAGGAGTATGTCGGCGAGTCCGCTCATACTGATTCCGCCTATGCCCATAAAATATACATGAACCGGCTTGTTAAAATCTATATGATACATAATATCTCCAATCTTCAATCTGATTAGCTTATTTAAGTTATATTGTATACCATTTATAATATAAATGTAAAGTACATAAAAAAAGTTCCGGATACATAATAAGACGACCTATATTGTAAAATTTACACAAAAATTGTTTCCGTAACTGTTTTTTTTCGGTAAATTTACGATTTTTGCTTTTAATTGCGTGAATGTTATGGTACAATAATATCACTACGAATGCAGACTAGTAAATATGCAGACTAGAGGTGATTTATATGGTAAAGAAAGAAATGATAGCCATGTTGTTGGCTGGCGGACAGGGCAGCCGTCTGGGTGTACTTACATCTAAAGTTGCCAAGCCGGCAGTTGCATTCGGCGGCAAATACAGAATAATTGATTTCCCGCTCAGCAACTGCATCAATTCAGGTATTGATACAGTGGGTGTACTCACACAGTATCAGCCTTTGAGACTTAATACTCATATCGGAATTGGTATTCCGTGGGATCTTGACCGTAATGTGGGCGGTGTTACGATTCTTCCTCCGTATGAGAAGAGTACCAGCAGTGAGTGGTACACAGGTACTGCTAATGCTATTTATCAGAACCTGGATTATATGGAATTATATAATCCGGATTATGTACTTATTTTATCAGGCGACCATATTTATAAGATGGATTACGAGATTATGCTCGACTACCATAAGGCAAGCAATGCGGATGTCACGATCGCAGCAATGCCGGTTCCTATGGAAGAGGCCAGCAGATTCGGTATACTGATAACAGATGAAGATAACAGAATAACAGAATTTGAGGAAAAACCGGCTAATCCTAGAAGTAATCTTGCTTCGATGGGAATTTATATTTTCAGCTGGAAAGTCCTTAAGGAAGCACTCGTAAAAATGAAGGATCAGAAGGGCTGCGATTTCGGTAAGCATATCATACCTTACTGTTTCGAGAATAATAAGAGACTCTTCGCTTACGAGTACAATGGATACTGGAAAGATGTAGGAACACTCAGCTCATATTGGGAAGCTAATATGGAACTTATCGACATCATTCCTGAATTTAATCTTTATGAAGAATTATGGAAAATTTACACTAAGGCAGATGCGATTCCGCCACAGTACATATCGGCAGATGCCCATATTGAACGAAGCATAATAGGTGAGAGCACGGAGGTCTACGGAACTGTCAAGAATTCCGTAATCGGATCCGGCGTTATCATAGAAGAGGGTGCTGAAGTAGTTGACTCAATCATTATGCAGAATACCGTAGTAGGCAGAAATGCCAGAATTCAGAAGGCGATTATCGCTGACAGCGTTGAAATCGGTGAGAATGTCGAGATCGGTGTGGGCGAGGAGGCACCAAGTAAGCTTGATGCCAAGATTTATGCCTCTGATCTGGTTACAATCGGCGAGAACTCATATATTCCTGCAGACGTTAAGATCGGTAAGAACACAGCTGTTTCAGGCGTTACCGAGAGTTCGGATTATCCGGACGGATTACTTGAGTCAGGTGGATATATCATTAAGGCAGGTGAAGACAGATGAGAGCAGTTGGTGTAATTTTAGCAGGCGGAAATAACAAATTAATGCGCGAGTTATCCAATAAGAGGGCAATCGCGGCAATGCCTATAGCGGGCAGTTACAGATCTATAGATTTTGCACTGAGTAATATGTCAAATTCGCATATCGGTAAGGTTGCGGTTATCACACAGTACAATGCAAGATCGCTTAATGAACATCTGAGTTCATCCAAATGGTGGGATTTTGGCAGAAAGCAGGGTGGTTTGTTCGTATTCAACCCTACGATTACCAATGAACACAGTGTATGGTACAGAGGAACCGCCGATGCGCTTTATCAGAACATTGATTTCTTAAGAAACAGCCATGAGCCGTATGTTGTAATTGCATCGGGAGATGGTGTATATAAGCTTGACTACAATAAGGTGCTGGAGTATCATATTGAGAAGAAGGCTGATATCACAGTTGTTGTCAAGGACATTGATTCAGCTGAGGATGCCAGAAGGTTTGGTGTTGTCAGACTTGCCGAGGACAACAGGGTAACCGATTTTGAAGAGAAGCCGGTTGAGACGGACATTACAACCGTATCGACAGGAATTTATGTAATAAGAAGACGTCTTCTTATTGAACTTCTCCAGAAAGCGGATGAAGAAGACAGATACGATTTTGTTAAGGATATTCTCATCAGATATAAGAATATCAAGAGAATATACGGATATAAGCTTGATACATATTGGAGTAATATCTCTACGGCGGAAGCATATTTTAAGACTAATATGGACTTCCTTAAGAAGGATGTAAGAGATTTCTTCTTTAAGCAGTATTCCGACATTTATTCCAAGGTTGATGACCTGGCACCGGCCAAATATAACCCGGGATCAAGCGTTAAGAACAGTCTTATTGCCAGCGGATGCATTATCAACGGTAATGTTGAGGATTCGGTAATCTTTAAGAAGGTTTACATCGGCAATAATTGTACAATCAAGAATTGTATCGTGCTCAATGATGTTCACATCGGTGATAACAGTTACTTCGAAAACTGCATCATAGAGAGCAGGGACACTATTAAACCGAATACAACTTATGTGGGTAAGGATGGAGAGATTAAGATCGTTATTGAGAAGAACGAGAGATACTCTATCTGAGATAAGTTGTGATTCACGCATTTACAGATTTTAAGGATATTACAGAGAAAGGACAAAATTATGCAGATAACAGATGTCAGAATTCGTAAGGTGGAGAAAGAGGGTAAAATGAAAGCAGTAGCATCAATCACCATTGATAATGAATTCGTAGTTCATGATATCAAGATAATCGACGGCGATAAGGGACTCTTTATTGCTATGCCGAGTAAGAAGACACTCGACGGTGAATATAGAGACATCGCACATCCTATTAATTCCGAGACAAGGGATCGCATTCAGCGAAGTGTAATCCAGGCATATGAAGCCACAGAGGAATAACAGGAACTAAAGTTAAACAAGTAAGCGCCATACAGCATGGGACTGTGTGGCGCTTTTTTTCTAATCCAATATATTCTCACCCATATCACACAGAAGTTCATTGAGTTCCATAACGGTGAGCTGTTTGTTCAATGCGAAAATAATAATACTGTCACGACGGCTTTTGGAATACAGTCTTCCATATCCGGCGGCCGCAAGCGCACGGTCGGTGCAGGCGGAATCAAGCTTAATTGCCGTACATATCGCAATTACCTTATCACGGGATGGCTTGCGCGTTCCGTTAAGGATCTGGTAACCGTAATTCCGTTGGATGAGGGATTCCCTTATAACATCGGCTGTCTGAAGATTATTATCATTGATTATACTGTTAATATATCCGGCAAAATCAGGAACATCGTCTTTGGAAAGCGTGTCCGTATAATTGCCAAGATCCGTTTTGTTTGTAATACCGGAGAGTATTTTCATTAATTCGTCGGTTGTTTTCTGGTTCATATGTAATCCTTTATGTGTTATAATGTAAAAATAATACAATTTTAATTATCTAAAAGCAAGGGGCAAAGATGAAACTGTCGGACGAATACAGACTGTCACAATACAAGGACCTTGATATACTTGCGGGAAACGCAAGTGTTCACCTGGTGAGAAATGAAGCAACGGGCATGATCTGTGTGCAAAAACGTACTGCAATCGACCGTATTGCGGTGTATGAATATTTAAGGTCAATGTCCATTCCGGGAGTACCGCATATATATGAATGCATAGAAGACGGGGACAGCCTTGTTATCGTGGAGGAATACATAAATGGCCGGACGATAGAAGAGATAGTGGCTGCGGATGGCCTTTTTACGCAGGAACGTGCGCTTGAGATCATTGCAGAACTTTGCGATATATTGAAACCGCTTCACGAGTCACAGAATCCTCTTATCTGCAGGGACCTGAAAGCGGCGAATATAATGATTGAGGAATCCAAAAGAGTGGTAATTGTTGATTTTGACATAGCGAGGATTTACAGACCGGGACTTAATAAAGACACAACACTTCTTGGAACCGAAGGATATGCAGCGCCGGAACAGTTTGGCTTCGGCCAGACGGACTGGCGGACGGATATTTATGCATTGGGAGTGCTGCTCAATTATATGATAACAGGAAAGATGCCCGCGGATGGGATGCCGTCAGGCAGGGTGGGAGATATAATAAGCAGATGTACCAGGCTTAAGCCGGATGAACGTTATGCAAATGTTTCGGAGCTTAAGGCGCAGATTACCCGGCAGGATATTGTTCATCCCGAATGCAGAAGAAAATTCCTGCCGCCGGGCTTTAGGACCCTGAAACCGTGGAAAATGATAATAGCGCTGTTGGGATACGCGGGAATAACGGCAGTATGCTGTGCTGTAGTATATAACACTCCGGACGGACCGGCACCAATGCGCGAACAGATAACCGGCCGCATCACGTTGTGGATATCACAGATGGTTATGATATTTATTGTTTGTAATTATTGCGGTATCAGGGACAGGATGCCGATTGTGAAAAGCAGGCATCTTTTTGTCAGGATTGCAGGATATATTATACTTGAATTTCTGCTTATTCTGGCTGCAGCGGCGGCATCGTCTTTTATAGATATATTTATCTGATAAAATGTATGCAGCCTGCATACCAAATACCGGTTCCAGACGTGTATTATGTAATCAAAACATAACACGGAGGAAAAGGATATGGAACAGGAAGTTAAGAAGGAAACCAAAATCTGCAAATACTGCAAAACGGAGATTCCCAAGAATGCAAAGGTATGTCCGGTATGCCGTAAGAAACAGAAGCATATAGGCGGGTTTATTGCACTTGGTATCGTCGCACTTATTGTTGTGATTATTATAGCAGCCAATGCGGGAAGTGATTCCAAACCAAAGAAAGTGGGCGATGACAAAAGCGCTTCGGCCGGCAGCAGTGACAGTGAAGAGAAAGATGTTTTCACTAAGGGCGAGATAGCAGAAATGAACGGAGTGCAGGTGACGCTTAAGGATTATGAGGAAAGTAACGGCACTGAATTTCTGACACCTGATGACGGAAATGTGTTTGTCATCGTGACATTTGAAATCGCCAATAATTCGGATTCTGAGATTACAGTGAGCAGCATTGCTAGTTTCGAGGCGTATGTTGATGATTATTCGGTGAGTACATCGATATCAGCCGAGTCAGTCAAAGACGGTGTCGGCATCCTTGACGGAACAGTGGCGGCAGGCAAGAAAATGAGTGGTATAATCGGATACGAGGTTCCGAAAGACTGGAAAAACATGGAAATAAGTTTTACAGATAATGTATGGAGCGACTCGGCATTTAAGTTTGAAATAAACAAGTAAATCCGTAAGTATATTTTATATAGAGAGACTGTGTCGGAATGATGCAGTCTCTTTTGACGTACATATTTCTTGCGAAACCCCGGAACGTATAGTATAATTATAACATCCGGGGAGGGAAAGAGGAGACTATGAGAAAATGGTTTAGAAGTGCCCTGGCAGTTCTTCTTGCAGGAGTAATGATGATTCCTTCAGGAGTCGGAGTACTGGCCGGGAATACGGATAGTGGTATTACATATGATACCATATACGATGCTTATGAGACGCCGGAATATCCGCGTACAGCTTTTATTGCGGATGACAGACCGGTAGACAGGATTTATAATGTCGCAGATGATAATAATATCGTACAGGCAGCGGCACTTGAAAGTGCCTACATTCCGTCAGGGATTCTTACGGATTCATATCCGTCCATAAGGAATCAGAGCCCTTACGGTACATGCTGGGGATTTGCACCGACATCGCTTGCAGAACTCAGTGTATTAAATAACGATGGTACGCTTCTTGATTTGAGTGAACTCCATTCGATTTATTTTGCATATCATTACACATCCGCGGATGGTAAAGACGGTGTGAAATATCTGCCGACAGCCGGCTATAATTACCTTTCCATGGGTGGCGATCCGTCATTCATATATCATACATATGCCAACTGGGTAGGTGCGGCAGATGAGAAGACTGCTCCTTACAGTGAGGCAGCGGCCACACTTGAAAGCGGTTTATCGAATGATATAGCGATGAAAGACAGCGCACATCTTAGGAATTTCTACATAGTAAATAAAGCGGACAGAAAATACATTAAGCAGCTTATTAAAGAATACGGCGGTGTTGGAATGTCATATTATGATGATAATCAGTATTATGATTATTCAACCAATTCCTACTATTCAACAGTATCTGATAATACTAACCATGCAATAAGTGTTGTCGGATGGGATGATGATAAGGTAACTAATTCTTCCAACAAGGGAGCCTGGCTTGTAAGGAACAGCTGGGGAAGTGACGAATACAGTCATTTCGGCTATTTCTGGATGTCATATGACGAGCCGTCTATTTATGACAGGGTATATGCACTCGATTGTGTAAGTGATACCGGAAGCAGTGATGATGATTTTTATGATCATAATTATCAATATGATTTATCGGCATATTCTCAATATGGCTGGATCGGCACCGGAACATCTTCCGCAATTGCCAATATATTTACGGCAACTGGAACACAATTGCTTAAGGCAGTAGGTGTGGAGACACAGAATCCGAATATTAATTATACCGTTAGTATATATACAGATATTGCAAATTCATCCAATCCGGAAAGCGGAACACTCGTAAGAACACAGACAGGAAGTTTCACATATCAGGGATTCCATACAATTAAGATGGATAATCCTTTAACGCTGACCAAGGGAGAAACATTTTCCGTAGTCATTAAACTGGAGTCCAAGGATGGCAAATCAGGTGCATACTATGTAATGGAAAGCAATTATAATCTTGGCAATGCGGCATCATGGTATTGCGGCGGAGAGAAAGGACAGAGTTTCTATTACAATTATGGATGGCGTGACATGGTCGAGAGCATGGGAGGCAATGTTCGAATCAAGGCATATACAGATGATGTGAAAATACAGAAACCATCCGCACCGTCCGGACTGTCAATATCAAATACAATAGCATCACTCACGCTCAAATGGAACGCTGTAACAAGCGCAACGGGATATGAGATATACAGAGCGGGAACAGATGGAAAGTACAGTAAAATAACGACAGTCACATCAACAAGCTATGTTGATACCAATGTCAAAAATAACACACAATATTCATACAAGATAAAAGCATACAATGCAGCAGGCACGAGTGCTTTTTCAACAGCTGCGTCACTTAAGAAGACCCAGATATCCGTAAGTAATCTTAAGGCAGATGCCACCGGCAGTAAAGTACAGTTAAGCTGGACCGGAGGAGTAACCGGAGCAGAAGGATATGTGATCTACAGAAGAACAGAAGGCGGAAGCTATGCTGAGATAGGCAGAACATCCGGAAACGCATATTCCGATACGATAAGCGCAGGAATAAAGTATTATTATGCTGTGGCAGTTTATTCAGGAAGCAGGACGGAAGACAAATGTCCGGAAGTCGGAGTGATGTATCTTGCCGCACCGTTCGGACTGTCAGTATCAAATACAATAGCATCGCTTACGCTTAAATGGAACGCTGTAAAAGGCGCAACAGGATATGAGATATACAGAGCGGGAACAGATGGAAAGTACAGTAAAATAACAACAGTCACATCAACAAGCTATGTTGATACCAGTGTCAAAAATAACACACAATATTCATACAGGATAAAAGCATACAATGCAGCATGCGCGAGTGCTTTTTCAACAGCTGCATCACTTAAGAAGACCCAGATATCCGTAAGTAATCTTAAGGCAGATGCCACCGGCA